>Ga0163144_10006224_pt1 | contig 26402 bp, 16 predicted proteins | sample OliLak19BULKMAT1_FD_123175 | JGI IMG/M metagenome (GOLD analysis project Ga0163144, IMG submission 123175) | Freshwater microbial mat bacterial communities from Lake Vanda, McMurdo Dry Valleys, Antarctica - Oligotrophic Lake LV.19.BULKMAT1 | ecosystem: Environmental > Aquatic > Freshwater >...
ACGTTCGATACTGCTGTTGCCTTCCCCCTGTCAGGACAAGGTCGGCCACCACAAAAGGATGTTTTCGGAGCTCAATAACACTGCCCGGCTGTGCCTTTCGTGAACGCTTCGCGACGGCGATTACTAAGGTGCCACGCATCATTCGAGGTCGGAGCGGCTGGCTAAGCCTTACCCCGTGCGGCTCTTTCATCCGCTACCTTTCTCCGGCTTACGCCGACGCACCCTGACCGCTTTGTTTATCCGAAATCTTTTTCTTCTTCCTCATTTCCGGACTTTTCGCTTGCAACGTCAGACCAGTCCGGATACCGTTCCAGAGAGTTTGTGCATTTTCCGTTTCGCGGATACCAGCATTTTCCCTTCGCCCAAACCCCGCGAACTCGAAACGCATCCTCGCCCGGAAGCGTTGTCTGCGACATCTTCATCGGCCCTAGCCGGGTCTTCTAGTCCGTTCTAGGCCCCAGTTCAATCAGCGTAGATTTGAAGGAGAGAAAATGGCTTCCACGAATCCAAGGATGGTTCTGTTTATTGGCTTCCCTGCCCTTCTTGTTTTTTCTAGCCTAGCCATGGAGCAGCAAGCATTGACGGCTGATACGCCAGAGGACTTTTTTTTGGTGAAGAAGGAGTCAGTCAAGGTTAATTTAACGAAGAAGGCCCCGATCGACCTGTATGGCGACCCTTTACCAACCGACGCGGTGGCTCGAATGGGCACGGTTCGCCTGCGACATCATGATGGCATTCTTTGTTTGGCGTTGTCGCCGAATGGCAAGATGGCGGCTTCAGTAGGAGGCTCGTTGCAATACAATCCCCGTCAAGCGATCCGCCTCTGGGACACTGCGACCGGCAAACAGATTTGGGAACTGCTAGGCCACCCGTCCGTTCCCGCCTTGGTTGCGTTTTCGCCCGATGGACAAATTTTGGCTTCCTCGTCGGGTCGGCTATCCCCCCTTGGATTGGTAGACGACGTCATTTGTATCTGGCAAGTTGCAACAGGCAAGAAACTCCATGTCATCATCGAGCCAATAAACCGGGAGGCAGCAGGACCATCGGAACTCCCAGTGGCCTTTTCATCGGATAGCAAGGTGTTAGCTGTAATCAATCGAGAAAACAAGATTCGGCTTTGGAATCTTGAGAGTGGGAAGGAAATTCGACAATGGGACGCGGAGGCGGGCAATATGACCCTTGTCTTTTCGCCAAAAGGAAAGGTGATTGCGTCAATGGGGTCTGGCGTGATCCTCTTCTGGGACGTGGCTACCGGCAAGCGAATTCAAAAGATTGAGGTGAAAGAAACCGCGGAGCGCTACCTACAACATGCACTTTTCTTCACTCCGGACGGAAAGGAAGTCATCGTTCGCGCCAAAGGTACGGTCTGGTGGAACTGGGAAAAGGGAATTCACGTCCGGGATATTCCAGGAGATATCCTGGCTCGCTCCGCCTGCGGCCAGTATTTGGCCGTAAGCGAAGAAAAAGACATAGCCATTTGGGATTGCGAAAAGGGGAAAGAGCTAAAGCGTTGGCCTCGCCGAGGGGAATTCATGCTCCATCCATACGGCGCGTCCATTCAAGGGGGAATTTCCAATGACGGCAGGCTGCTCATCGCACCAGGCTGGCAGGCTATCCGGTGCATGAACACGGAAACGGGAAAACTCCTGCATGAACGGACGGCCCATTGGCGCGGCATTGTCTTCGTCGCCTTCTCGCCAGATGATCGTAATTTGATCTCCGCAGGGGATAGGGTGGTTCGCATCTGGGAGACGAAAACCGGCAAGCCGGTCGATGTCTTCAAAGGCCACTCCGGCTTTATCTTCGGCGGAGATATTACCTCCGACGGCAAGATGCTGGCCACCGCAAGTGGAGATGGAACGGCAAGGCTTTGGGATATTGGCGCGCGTGAAGAGAAGGCTCGTTTTCCTATAGGGTTGCCGGGTCCATGTCGGGTGGCCTTTTCCCCTGACCGCAAAGGTTTGATGACGGCCTCTCTAACTGGAGGCGAGAAGAGGCCGGCGCGCATTTGGGATATTCCCACCGGTAAGGAGCGGTGTCGATTTGGCCCGGGCAGAAGCCTTGCACCAGTGTTTCTTCCCGATGGTAAGCGTGTCATCCACAGGAGAAGCGGCGCCATTTCGATCATGGATGCAAATAGTGGAATGGAACTGCGAAGTTTCATGTTAGCCTCCCATAACGGCGACACCGGGCTTGTCCTTTCCAGGGATAGTCGAATCGCTGTCACCGGTCATCCGGAATCTCTGGATTCTAATGACCCACGCGACGTCAGTCTTTGGGAAATGGCCTCCGGGACCATGATTGGCAAGTTCGAGGGCCATAAGGCCGGTGTAGCGGCATTAGCGATGTCCCGCGATGGGAAGCTCCTGGCCTCGGGAAGTTGGGATGGAACAGTCCGTATTTGAGACTTTCTGTCTGGAAAAGAACGAGCTTGTTTACCCGGGCATCGTGGCGGCGTACTCTCCCTTGCATTTTCTAATTCCGGCCAGCTTCTCGCCTCCGGAGGTTCGGACTGTAGCGCGTTGATATGGGATATTTCCTCCCTTGCCAACTTGCAGGTTGATCCATCTGTATCCCTTCCAAGCGAAAAACTCGATTTGTTCTGGCTTGGGCTTGCCCACCAAGAAGCGGCGATTGCCTACAAAGCCTTACATAAGTTTTCGGCGGCTGGCGATCAAACCGTCAATTTTTTCAGGGAACAGTTAGGCAACACAATTCCGATTGAAGATCAGTTCAAGCAACTGTTGCCAAAGCTCGCCGACAAGAACCCTGCCATCCGGGAAAATGCAACTCTCGGTGTGGCAGTCCTCATGCCAGAAGTGCGGCCGGCACTCAAGCAAGCGCTTGAGGCGGAGCTCCCGGCAGAGGCGCACCGCCGCATAACCGTCCTTTTGGGAAAGGCTGCCCCCGAGCGATCGGGGCGCCAATTGAGGGAGTTGCGAGCAGTACAAATTCTGGAGCTTATCGGTACGGAAAAGGCCTGGGCCTTTCTGGAGGAATTAGCCAATCGGCAGCCCAGGGACTTCCTCGCCAATGAGGCCAAGGACACCTTGGAGCGGAAAAATAGCCGACAAACAAGCCAATAGGAAAAGCGAACCTTCGATCATTACCTCAACTCAGGGAAGTCATCATGATCGTGAAAATGCTGAAGTCGATGTTCAAAAACCGCCCTTCGGAAAAAAGGACTGCCAAAACACTAAACTCGTTTCGACCGGTGTTTGAATTGCTGGAATCTAGATGCACTCCAGCCACATTCTCTTGGACGAATGCTGGCGGGATCGGCGTCTGGGAGCAAGCAAACAACTGGTTCATTGTTGCGGGAGCGGCTGGAATGGCGGCATTTCCCGGTTTCGATGGTGCCGCTGCGACCACGAATGACATTGCCCTGTTCCGTCCAATGGCAAACGCGAATGTCACCATGCAAGCCAGTAAGGAACTAGCGCAGTTGCAAGTACTTAGCAACGTAGGTAACATCGTACTTCGAGGCCAATTGACATTAAACAATGGAGGGGAATTAGCTGTAGGAGCAAACATAATTCAACGCACTGCTATGGGGAATGGGCCTATCGTTCTTTCGGGCGGAACGTTTGTATGGAGAGGCTCTGGCAATATCAACTTTACAGATGCCTTCGCAACGAATGCAAGCACATTCACTGTCCGAAGCGTAGGTATTTTTTTGGTTCAAACCGGGAACGTTAGTTTTGGCAGCGATCTCGTCATAGAGTCAGGTGGCGAAATGGAACTCCGTAACCAAGGCACGGTTACGCTTAGAAACCGTCCGACCATAACCAATGCTGGAGAAATATCAATTTCCGCCAGCGAGCCACGGGCAATTCAGGTACCGGCTGGTGATCCAGCTAGCACCATATCCAACAACGGAATAATCCGTAGAATCGCTGGAGTTGGAACTTATGGAATTGCTAATCCCGTAAGCAATACTGGAACCATTGACATTGATTCGGGTATTCTTCAGTTTTCCGGAACCGATCTCACGGCAGGAGCCAGCGTGATCAATCAGGGAGGCACAATTGTAATTCATGCGGGCCAGTTCTTGCATGCGACTGCAGGGTTGAAGCAAACGAGCGGAACAATTAGCGCACCAGATGCAGACCAAGCGTTCTTAACGGGAAACTTGGTGGTGCAGGGGGGTGTCATTTATATCGGTTCGGCTACTGGACAGTTTGACGTCAGCGGCGACTTCACGTTTTCGTCTGGAACGCTTCGAGTTGCAGCGGCAAGAGGAGCAATGGCCGTCGCTGAGCCTTTTGCAAGTGCAAGGATACGCGTGGGTGGAACTACGGGGGCAACTGTAACGGCCGCAACTACAGTCGTTGAACTAACCTTAGTTGGCGTTGGTGTCGCACCTCGCTTGGTTCCCGTGATTTGGGCAAGAAGGCCAGGCACCAGCACTATTAATGCCGAACCAGATGGCGCTCCGGCCGGCTACCAACTAAATCGTACTCGCAACTTTAGAGCAAACGACACATTGATACTCGTCCCCAACCCTGGAGCCGGTGCTGGCGCGGCTCAGATCAACGGTATTTTATGGGACGACCTCGACAACAATGGATTGCAGGATACTGGAGAACCAGGGGTGGAGGGAGCGACAGTGTTTCTTTTGGACGATGTAGGAAATGTCATTGGAGTAAACCAAACGAATTCGACTGGAACATTCGTGTTTCAAGAACTGGATGCGGGTGATTATCAAATCCAAGTTTTCTTTCCCGCCGACTACTCCTTTGCAATCCCAAATTCCGGAAATGACGACGCCTTGGACAGCGACGTCAACAGTATTGGAGTCACGAGCAGTTTTTCCCTCACGGCAAGTCAGGTCGAAGGTGACATAGACGTGGGGCTGGTATCCACGAATGCTCCGCCTTCCTTTAGCGAAGGTATCGTGGCCGTCGTTGACATGAGTGAAGACGCGAGCCCGACCGCATTTACCCTTACCTTGAATGCTTCCGATCCCAACAACGATACGCTGACATGGTCGATTGATGTGGCCGCGAGCAATGGAACTGCGTCCGTGAGCGGCACAGGGACATCAAAAAGCATCAGCTTTACTCCAACTGCCAATTACTTTGGCGGGGATTTCTTCGACCTGAAAGTTGATGATGGCAACGGTGGTGCTGCGGTTCTCAGGGTAATCGTCAACATTGAAGGGATCAACGACGCTCCCGTGATTGTAGTGCCAAATGGGCAGGCCATTAACGAGGATAATGTTTTAACCTTCTCGTCGCTAAACTGGAATGAGATTTCCATCGCTGATCCAGACGCGGATGAGTTCTACATGGAAGTCACGCTTACGGCCTCGCATGGCGTGTTATCCCTGGCTTCTAGCGCTGGCTTGGTTTTCGGTGCCGGCAGCAGCAACGGTAATTCAAGTATGACGTTCGTCGCCACTAAGAACCAAATCAACATTGCCTTGAATGGCCTCACCTTCACGCCTGATGCCAACTACAGTGGTTCGGCCGCAGTGCAAATCGACGTAGATGATCTTGCAGGCGGTACTGACAGTGAGACTGTCGTGGTAACGATTAACCCTGTAAACGATGCCCCGGTCAACACCGTGCCGGGTCCGCAGACCACGAACGAGGACACCAATCTCGTTTTCTCCGCAGCCAACGGCAACGCGATTTCCATCAGCGACATTGATGCCGGCTCTGCTGCCGTGCAGGTGTCTCTCTCCGTCATGATGTACGGCACGCTGACCTTGAGCGGTAACAGCGGCCTTTCTTTCAGCAGCGGCGACGGCAGCGCCGATAGCTACATGACCTTCACGGGCGGCGGAGCGATGAGCGATTATGACACCGTGAACATCACCGTCAGCCCGGTGAACGATGCACCCGTTCTTGGCGCGCTGGCGGACCGTAACCTGGACGGTCGAATAAAAGGGGACAGGCACGTTTAGTTAGCTTAACCTGGTCAATAGCAAACGTTCCCGTCCCCTTTTCTTACCCGAAAGGGCCGGCCACACGCAAGGCCTCGCCTACACCACCGCGTCACTCCTCGACTCTACGAGTCCTCGTCCCCTTTGAGTCCTCGTCAACCAACAAGGAGTGCACTCCTGCTGAATGTCTCTAACTGCCGCCGCAATGTTTCGACAATGAAGTCTCGCCTTTGCAACTCACCTGTAATCGGTTCTTCTTCTTTCTCGATTCGAATTTCCCCGTTGTCCGCCAGCTTGCATATGAGGTCAACTAAAGCGTTGAAGTCGCGGGTTCCATCCAGGTGGCGCAGGATGTGACTCTCAAACTCCCCGAAATATACAGTCTCGTGCCGCAGGTTCGTGCCATGCTGCTCCTTCTCCGCTTGCAGCCGAACGAGCGGACTCGCTACCGGCTTCTCGCTCACCTTGGCGGCGAAGCGCGGCGGCGTGAGATACAGCTCCAGTAAGCTCGTCGATGCCGACGTGTAGAAGGAGAGAAACGCCTGGCCCAGCGTCTGCGCATCCTTGACGGGATCGGCGTCGGCCGCCTCCCCCAGCCGTTCACGGGCCCTGCCCAACAGAGTGGTGAATGGAATGGGCTCTGGCCAAATCTCGCTCAGGCACACCATGGCCGACTTCACGATTGGGTCGCGCGAGCTGAGCGTGATCCCGTCGGGGGTCTCGAATTTTTCTGGTTCTTTGCTGAGCAAGTCGGGCTTGTCCTTCTCAGGTTTGACGGGGGAAGCCACATGAAAGACTTTCAAGGATTCGCCGCGCAGCGCGTAGTTTGGGTTCAGGCCCTTATGGCAAAGTAGGGTCTGACGAAACATGTGGTTGCGGATGAAGTCCATGTACTGCTCCAGATGGACAAGGTCCGGAGCCAGCATTTGCAACACGTTGGCGATCTCTAGCGGATAATTGCTGGCAGTCATGGCGCGGAGGTCGACATCAGCAAGGTACTTGAGCCCCTTCGCCGCCGCCCGTTCGGCGAATTGATAGAAGTAGATCGGTTCATTCACTTCTTCCAAATGCTCGTGATACAGATATGTGTCCGAACTTCGGCGGAAGGCTTCCAACTCCTGCCGCACGAGCATTCCATACGGGCTGTTCTCGCTCCCCACTGCCTTGCCGAGAAAATCGAGCAGATTGCGTGCTTGCCTGACCTTGACGGACGCCTCCGTGAACTGCCGGGCATGATATGACAACATATCGCGAATCATGCCGCGCATATGCCAACCGGGATAGGTGTTGTAGCTCACATACGCGATGCCATGCGGCGTCAGGTTCTTCTGGCAAATATCCAGAATCTTGTCTTGCACGGCGTTGGGAACCCACGAGTAAACCTCGTGGCAAATGATGTAATCAAACTTGCCCATCTCCGGCCCGACATCGAGAATGCTCGCCTGCTTGAGTTCAATATTCTTGAGCCCAAGCGTCCGCACCCGCGCCTGGCCTTCCTCGATCTGCACCCCCGAAAGGTCCACGCCGACAAAGGCGCTCTCCGGCAAAGTGAGCGCCATCGAAACAAGTTGCCGCCTGCCGCACACCCCAACTCCAGGACACGGCAACGCGACGCCGAGACAGGCCGCAACCCAAGCAAAGTGGCGATCGTGGCGATGCGATCCGGATGGGTTTGCGGGAAAGGGAAGGAGTCATAAGGAACAGCGTCGTAAGTGGTTTGACCTGGGGTCATGGACTCGGCCCGAAAGTGGAAGGACGTGAATAAACGGATTGTAGCGATTTTTTGCTTGCAAGGCTTGCCGGCGTCGGTTAGCTTTCTACAATTGTCGCTGCATTTTCTTTGACATTCGCTCTAGAGAGCATCATCGTGGTCCGGCTTTTCTGAGCAAGAGCGCACCTCGGCTTCAATGACCTTGAGGGCTCAATAGTGATGCGATTTCTCCTGCTTGCGTGTTTACTTGTCGCTCCTTTCCCGAGGCGAACTAGCGCGCAAGAACCGAAGGATGCTTTCGGCGATTCGTTGCCTAAAGGCGCGGTGGCGCGAGTCGGGACCTTGCGCCTGAACCATGCGGGTTACGTTCAGGCCTTGATATTCTCCCCCGATGAAAAACTGCTCTTGTCATTCGGCGACCACGGGCTTCGCAGCTGGCATGTGGAAACCGGAAAGCCAGCCGATATCGGCTTTCGCCTCTTCGGCGCCAGGGGGCAATCATTGGCGTTCTCACCCGACGGCAAAATGCTAGCTGTTGGCATTAAGACTGATGTTTACGTTCTCGAATATCCGTCTGGAAAAACCCTTCAGAGCTTGCGTTGTCCAGGTGGATGCCTCCAACACTTGGCCTTTATCAACAATGGGGCGGCATTGGCAGCCGCCGAGGAAAACTCGCGGGTTTCCATCTGGGATACCAAGACGTGGACTCACCGCTTGGTTGAAATGGGCATCAAAGGGGATTTCGTCGTCACGAGGATCGTGGACGGCAAACCGCCTTTGGTCTATCTTTCCGACGGGACAGGCACCGTACACCGGTGGTGCCTTGCACCGGTCGCGTGGCCGGATGGCTTGCTCTCCTTCAAGAATGCACCCCGGGATTTCGACCTTGGAAAGAACCATGCAGCCTTTGTCAGCGTCCACGGCTTAACGATCCGGCAAGACGACAAGGATACGGTCTTCGATCTCCGCGGCCACATACTCGCCAGTCGAGACCGCCTCCTGGCCGTTGGTGACGATTCGGGAGGAATTACACTTTTCCAGATGGATCCCCTCAAGAAACTGCGGACTATTTCGCACTCCACCGCTTGGGCGAGTGCACTGGCGTTTTCACCGAGCGGCCGATATCTGGCGTCCGCGAACAAACACGGCCTCATGTGCATTTGGGACATCAAGAAGGAGAAGGACGTTGTCTTTGACGGCCTGGACGGCGCTCAGCGTCTGGCTTTTTTGGACAACCACACGGCATTGGTACGGTCGCGCGGTACGCTGTTCTTGGTCGATCTGGCGAAAGAGACGAAGAAGCCCATCGGGCAGTTTCCGGACGAGGGTACTTGGGTTCCGCTTCTAAAAGGCAAAGCCGTGGTTGCGCAAGATCGAGAGTCCATTTACTTCATTGACCTTCCAGGAAAAGGCCGTCGCGCGGTTCCCCGCCCTGCCCATGGCTTTCTGGTCGCCGCTGAGAACACGACCTTATTTGCATGGGTGGGAGATAACCGGCTTAGCTTCTGGAATTTCAGTGCGGACAAGCCGCAGTTGCTCGTTTCCGACACCTTGAAGCGCATGACGGCAGCGGCCATGACGCCCGATGCGAAACGCCTCATCGTCGGCAATCACTACGGCAGAATCCAGATTCTGAACATCGCTGACGGAAAAGAGACGCTGAATCAATGGCTGCGCGAGCCGCGAAAGGGCCGCACCCTGGAGTGGATTTACATCGGGGCGATAGCTGCGGCACCAGACAACCGCCATTGCTATATCAGTTCAAGTGTTGGGGCGTGGAAACTTGACCTTGCCACGGGGCCAAAGCTATTTCCCTTAAAAATCCGCGAAAATCACGCGGCTCTCGCCGTTTCGCCCAAGGAGGACATCGTAGCAGCGGGCTTTGGACATGTTTACAACCCGGATAGTCCCCAGGCAACTTTATGTGACACAAGGACGGGTGAAGCTCTCTGTGATATCCGTGGCCATGACGCTCCTGTCGGGCATGTCGCTTTCTCTCCCGATGGGCGCTATCTGGCCACAAGCAGTCATGACAACACAGTGCTGATCTGGGATATTCACTATTTCCTCAAAAAGTAGGTAGGTATGGCCATGGCTCGTCCTCGTTTCTTGCCGCAAGTTGAAGAACTTGAGTCACTATGCGTTCCCGCTGTCTTCGGCGTGAACTCGTTGGACGATACGCAAGACGCGAATTTGGGCGATGGATTCGCCGCAGACGTGATGGGCAACACGACCCTGCGCGCAGCCATTGAGGAAGGCAACGCTCTAGCGGGTGCAGACAGCATCATATTCAATCTCCTGGCAGGGCCACAGACAGTCACACTCGGCAAAGCGCTGCCTATTATTACGGCCGCCGGCGGCGCGATCTCCATCGACGGTACCACCCAACCCGGCTACGATCCAGCCCACATACCCTTGGTGATGATCTCTTGTGCAGGGGCTGATATCGGGATTCACATTCAGGCGGGTGGCAGCACAATCAAGGGGCTTGGAATTGTCGGATACGGCACCGCGGGCATCTTTCTTGACGGAGGAAAAGATAACCATGTCTACAACAACTTAATTGGGATCGATCGTGACGGAAAGGTAAATGGCGAGAGCGATGGTATTGACATCCTTGATTCCATGAACAATGAAATCGGCAGTGTGACGTTCGCCGACTTTAACGTCATATCCGGCGCGGAAGGCACTGGCATCTCAATTCGAGGGACTTCATCTGGAAATGCAGTACATAACAACCTTATTGGCACGAACCTGATAGGGAGTGCAAGATAGGGAAACATTGGTACTGATATCTTCGTCGCACCGACGGCCAGCGGCAACCAGATCGGCAAGAAGGACGCTATTCGAAACGTAATTTCAACGAATGAAGGTGGCACCGGCATTTCAATACATGGTAACGGCAATACGATCTACGGAAACAACGTGGGCCTGAATCGAGTAATGAGTGATCGTCTTGGAAATCAGTTTGGCATTCGAATCACTGGCCATAACAACTGGATCGGCGGCGAGGCGACGATCGAAGGCGGCTCAAAGTTCGATCCGAATCCTTCGTTCATCCTGAACCCCGCCAACATCGTGTCGGGGAATGGGTTCCATGGCATTGAGATCGTCGGCAAGAACAACCACATAAGCGGAAACTTCATCGGTGTCGGACCCAACGGGGAGGCATTTCCTAGATTCAGCAACGGTGCCTTCGGAATTGAAATAGGCGGCGATCCGGCGTTCGTAGCCGATGACAATAACATTGGTGGAAGGTGGGATAACAGCACCGCCCAGCTGGTCAGTGGAGGGGTTGCCTACTCGAATCTGATCTCCAATAACAAAGCCGGTGGCATCCGCATTGGATTAAGTGCAGCGGGGAACGTCATTCAGGAGAACCGCATCGGCTTCAATCGAGAGGGAACTGCCGTTGTCGGCAATTACAGGTTTGACGCGACAGAAATGAAGAATGTCGGGGCCAGCGTTACCATCGAAGATGCAAACGCCAACATCGTTGATCGAAACCGAATTGGGAACCAGGGCGCCCTCGGGGTTCGAATTATAGGAGCCGGTTCGATCGCAAACGGCGTGACCGAGAACCTTATCCAGGGCGCGGACATTGGCATACTGATCGAGAAGGCGGGCCGCAAGAACGATATCCGACTGAACAACTACAAGAACGTTGGAAAATCGCATCACATCGTCGATACTCGTGGTACTATTATTGCTCAAAATACCATGACTGAGCCATCGCAGGTCGCCGTGTATCTTCAGGGCGATTCCGGCGAGACTGTCATGGACGGCAACGTTATTTCGGGCTGCATTGGCCCGGCCATTGTGGTCGATTACGCCGGGACATTAGCAGCCGGCAACATATTCTTAAACAATCAGGTCTATGGGAATGCAGGCGATGGCATTCGCATTCTCTCCGGCATCGGCAACCAGATCACTCAAAACCGCTTTCGCGACAACGCGGGGATCGGCATCAACCTCATTTTGAACTCTGACGCCGCTACGTCGAACGATGCCAACGATCCCGATTCGGGACCCAACAATCTGCAAAATCATCCTGTCCTGGAAAGCGCCGTTGTTATCGGCAGCATCACGCGCGTGACCGGGTCGATGGATTCGCTTGCAACCAACTCGGCTTATCCCATCACTCTCGAATTCTTCGACAACTCCAATCCTGACCCTTCGGGATACGGGGAAGGCGAGATTTTCCTTGGCACGCTTATCCTCCTGGCTCCCGGCCCCTTCACCATCGACCTTCCCGGCGTCGCCTCCTACGTCACCGCCACCGCTACCGATGCGGACGGCAACACCTCGGAGTTCTCCAACTGGGTGTCCACAAATCCGCTTCTGGGCAGCATCGGCAACCGGGTCTGGCGGGATTTGGACAATGACGGCATTCAGGATACCGGCGAGCAAGGATTCGCGGACTTGCCGCTTTCCCTTCTGGATGGCATCGGGAACGTGATCGACTCGACCACCACTGACGCGGGGGGCTACTACCTCTTCAGCGGGCTGGCTGCGGGCGATTACCGCATTGGCATGTCGCCGCCGCCGGGCTACTTCTTCTCTCCGCAGGATCAAGGCATGGATGAGGCATCGGACAGCGATTTCAGCAGCGGCGGCCAAACCGCGCGCACCACGCTAGCGGCCGGTCAAAACAAGCTCGACGTCGATGCCGGCCTGGTGTCCAATGCACCGATGGGAACGAATAATTCCGTGACGACGCTTGAAGATGCCGCCTACATTTTCAACACGAACGACTTCGGGTTTAGCGACCCCATCGACTCGCCTGCGCATAACTTCTTGGCTGTCAAAATCACGACGACGCCGAACTCCGGCACGCTTACCAATATGAATGTCCCGGTCAATGCAGGCGACTTTGTTACGGTGAACGACATCAATGCAGGCTATCTGCTCTTCACGCCGGCGGCCAACGCCAACGGCACGAACTACGCCAGCTTTACCTTCCAGGTTCAGGACGATGGCGGCACGGCCAACGGCGGCATCGACCTCGATCCCGCGCCCAAGACTATGACCATTGACGTGACCGCCGTCAACGATGCGCCGGTCAACGCCGTGCCGGGTTCGCAGACGACGAACGAGGATACCGCGCTTGTGTTCTCGTCCGCCAACGGCAACCTAATTTCCATCAGCGACGTCGATGCCGGCTCCGCGGCAGTGCAAGTGTCTCTTTCCGTCATGATGTACGGCACGCTTTCCTTGAGCGGCACGACCGGCCTGACTTTCAGCATGGGCGACGGCAACGCCGACACCTACATGACCTTCACGGGCGCCATCGCCGACGTCAACGCGGCGCTGGACGGGTTGACCTTCACTCCGGACGCCAACTACAACGGCAGCACTTCGATCAACATCTCCACCGACGACCTGGGAAACACAGGCGGCGGAGCGCTGGGCGATTATGACACCGTGAACATCACCGTCAGCCCGGTGAACGATGCACCCGTTCTTGGCGCGCTGGCGGACCGTAACCTGGACGAGGGCATCATGGACTCCCTTCAAGCCGGGGCCAGCGATGCCGATTTCGGCGACACGCTCACCTACTCTTTAGTCTCCGCGCCGCCGGAGGTTTCGATCGACCCGCAGTCGGGATCCATCTCGATCATGTACATGGATGGTCCGGCCGCCCACACCATCACGGTCAAGGTGACCGACAGCGCGGGGCTGAACGACGTCAAATCCTTCCAGCTTACCGTAAATAATATCGCGCCGACGGCTGCATTGTCATGGATGGCCTCTCCGGTGAACCAGGCGTCGTTTTTCGATTTCTACGATGAACACGATCAAGGCTTCGAGGATCAGACGGCGGGCTTCCTTTACAGCTACGATTTCAACAACGACGGCGACTTCGATGATCCTGGAGAAGTCCAAGACTCCGCGGACAGCGTCGCCTACTACACGTTCACGGAAAGCGGCTATCACACAATCCGCGCCCGTATCAAGGACAAGGATGGAGGATTCACGGACATCTTTCAGGAGATATTTGTTCCGGAGGAATAGCCAAAGGTCCGTTTCCCAATGGATAGGGGCATGGGCGCTGAAGTGCATTCTTCAATGCGGGCGCGAATTCGTTCAGTCAAGCGGCGTTGAGGAGAAAAACAGGCGGACGGCGTTCGCGCGGCAAGGCTTGAGTAAGATAGGAGTTGCGGCGCGGCGCTGCTTTGCAGGCGAGAAATGCATTCTGCGTCCCTTCCACCCCCTTTGTTTTCAACGATCCGCAAATGGGCTCGAAGGGCTGGGCTTCTTGTCATAAACTCTGGTGTAGCTTGTCCATCGATGGATTGAGCGTATGAAGGTGGCAAGATGCCATACTGCTGGCCCAAGGAAACGGATTTCGCCTCGTGGGAACTCGATGTCCTCGACCGCGCTTGTTCGGTCTGTGCACGGAAAATGTATATTTGCGATCACCGCTATCGCCGCTTCCACACTCTGGAAGGGCCGGTGGAATTCATCGTTTTGCCCAAGTAAAAAAAATCCGTGGGTGCGCGCAAGTTTCTCCATTCTGAACGATTATTCCATTGGGAGGGACTCTCCGGCCCTCCTCATCGAAAAAAAGAGCTTTTGATTCGCTTACCTGAGGGGCAACCATGCGACGTTTCTTGACAACGGGCTCCGCGTTTCTCTTGTCCATTGGGGCAATGGCCTTGTTCGCGGGCCAGGCCAGTGCCCAGTGGGGCACACACGGTCGTTATCACGACGACCTTCGTCACAATGAGTTTCACCGCCAACTGGATCACCGCGACGCACACCGTTATCCGATGACCTGGCGGCAGCACGGACAGCTCCACGACACCCTCGACCACGACCGCTTCCACGACCGTCTGGATCATCGTGAGTATCACCGCAGCTACCAGCCTTATCAGACCTTCGGCCATGGTTCCTACAACGGCGGCTACATCCTCCCCTATGGAAGTCCTTATTACGGCGGCGGTTACTCCACGCCCTACTATGGCTCCGGCTACAACTCTCCCGGCTTCGGCGTCGGCATCCAGGGCCGGGGTTTCTCCCTCTACTTTGGTAGGTAAGCCATTCGACTCCATTCATCTCAAGCCCCGGGACGTACCGCGTTCCCGGGGCTTTGTTCGTTAACGGCCCCGTTCTCCCTGGCGCCGGTTTGTCAAGTTCGGTTGAATTGCATGCAGAAAGCCAAACGGGGTAAACGGTGGGGGGTGCGAGAGTGTCGCTGTTGTCGTAGTGGTCGGAGGGCGGCGTAAGATAGTGGTGGGACAAGGAGTTGGGAGGAGAGCACTACGACAGGCGGGGTGTCGTAGTGGTCGGTGGGTTGGCGGAGTTGTTGGAGGGGGGCGAACCGATTGGACGTGCCGATAGGATACCGGCGCCACAATTAAGCTGGACGTGCCGGTAGGATACCGGCGCCACAACTAGGCGGAGCGGCGGATGGCGATGTCGGCGGTGGCGTGTTCGCGGACGTATTTGAGGAGGCGGCCCCAGGCTTCGGCGTTGGGCGGGAGGTCGGCGCCGGCGGCGTCCAGTTCGGCGAGGAGGGCGTCGGCGGAGGGGTAGCCATCGGCGTCGGACGCGAGTTTGTAGAGGACGGAGACGAGGGCGTCGGGCAGGGGCTTGGTCTTGGCGCCGCGGCGGACGCCGCTGGGGGAGCACCAGGTCGAGACGACGCGGCCCAGGGCGCGGAGGTCTTCGCGTTCGTCGCCGGCTTCGTCTTCGAGGTTGGCGCCGTGGAGCCAAGGGGGTTCGCCCAGGCCGGTGAGTTTGAGGATGCCGTCTTCGGTGAGGACGAAGGAGCTTTCGCGGAGGTGGCCGTGGAGGGTGCCGGCGCGATGGGCGGCGGCCAGTCCGAGGGCCGCTTGCGTCAGGAGGCGGTAGCAGACGCCGGGGGCGGCGGCGAGGGGGGGCCAATCGCTGGAGGGCACGCCAGTGAGCCATTCCTGTAGGACGGCGGGGCGGTCGGCGATGTCGAGGACTTCCCAGGTGGCGACGAGGTGCGGGCTGTCGACCATGGCCTGGCGGAAGCGTTCGCGGAACTCGTCGGGACGGACGGCGTCGTGGGCCTCCTTGTCGGCGAGGTGGCGGAGCAGGCCCTCGGCATCGCGGCGGGGATCGAAGACGCGGTACATCGTCTCGCCGGGCAGGACGGCGAGACGGTCGATGAGGCGAACGGGGCCGAGCATGAGGCCGGCGACGTTGCCTGCTTCGATGAGGGCGAGTTGATAGAGTGTGACGGCCCCGCTCTTGAGCAGAACCTGACGCAGAGGCCGACGTTGACGCCGGGCTTCGCCGAGGAGGGCGGCGAGGGTGGCGTCATCGACCAGGGCGAACTCGCGGAGGGTCTCGCCAAGACGGCGGTCGCCGGGGTCGGTGAGCGAGAGGATGTTGGCGGCGAGGGGCAGGATGGCGTCGTCGTCGCCGGGGACGGTTGTCGGCGCAGCGGCGGGAGCGGCCTGGAGGTCGCGCGGCGTGGGATCGTCGATGGCGATGCCGGCGAGGTCGCGCATCTTCTTGCGGTACCACTCCTGCATGTCGCGGAGGTGCTCGTCAACCTCTTGGCGTTGCTCGGTCAGGTTCGCTTCATGGTGCTGAAGCGTTTCGGCTTTCTGGGCGAGTTGGGCGGTGGTCGCGTCGACGTGCCGCGCTTGCTCCTCGACCTCGGCTTGGCGAAGTTGCAGCCGGGATTGGTCTTGAGCCAGGAGGCGTTTCATCTCGGCGATCTGGCCCTGCCAGCCGAGCAGTTGTTGGCGGAAGGCGGCGAGGGCGAGGCGGTGTTCTTCCTGGCCTTGGCGGAGGTCTTGTTCCTGGAGGCGGAGTTGGCGTTCCTCCTCGGCCAAGCGCTCGCCGAGTTGCTCGAGGTCGCGGCGGCTGACGCGGACGAACTCGTGCAGTTCGGCGAGGTGGTCGCGCAACTCTTCGCGGGCCTGGGCAAGGCGGTCGGCGACGGTGCCGGCGCGCAACTCGATTTCGGGTAGTTGGCGCGTCAACTCGCGGATCTGGCCGCGTAGGTCGGCTTCCTCGGCCTTGAACGCCTCCTGCGTGCGTTCGAGTTCGTCCTTCTTTTGCAGGGTTTCGAGGCGTTCCTCGGCAAGAGCTTTACGCTGGGCGGCGAGTTGTCGGCCGAGGTCCTGAAGCTGCTCGAACTGGCGCAGATGATGTTGCGAGCGGTCTTGGAAGTCCGCGCGTTCCTTGTCCCAGGCCTCGCGGGCCAAGGCGAGTTGGCGTTGGGCTTCTTCGAGCGCCAGGCGATCCTGCTTGAGTTGCTCCTCTTGTTGCAGTCGGCCTTCCTGGACCAGCTTTGTCTGGGCGTCGAGGTCGTCGGCCTGGGCGTCAAGCGTTTGCTGACAACGGGCCAGATCCTCGGCGCGGCGGCGGAGGCTTTCTTGCAGGCCTTCGCGGGCCAACTCCGTTTGCGTGAGCGCTTGGGTTCGCTCGCGGAGGGCGGTGCGTTCGGCGTCAAGGCGTTCCTGGGTTTGGGCGACTTGTTCGAGCCGACCTTGCAGGAGACGTTCGTGTTCGACGAGGCCGTTTTGGCGGGCGGCGAGGTCGGCTTCCTGCTCTTGGAGCGATTGTTCTTTTGCTCCGATCTGTTCCTGGGCGAGCTTGAGTTGACGCACGGCTGCTTCGAGAGTGGCGCTACGCGTCGACCAGTCTTCGCGCTGCTGCGTGAAGTGCGCCTGCTCCTGGGCCAACTCCGCTTCGCGCTCGGACAACGCGCGTTGGTTTTCTTCGATCTCGGTCAGGACTTCTTGTTGTTTGCCTCGTTCCTCTTCGAGTTGTTGCTCTCGGCCGCGGAGATCTTCGCGAAGGCGTTCCAGGCGGGTGCGCAAGCCGGCGAAGGTGGCTTGCTGGCCTTCGAGATTGGCGGCGCGCTGATCGAGGTCGCGGGCCAGGGCATCGCTTTCCGCGCGTTGTGTTTTAAGTTGCTCGGCGTCCTCGGCCAACTGCTTGCGCCATTGGTCCAGGTCGAGAACCTGGGACTCCAACTCCTCGCTGGATTGATCGACGCGCCGGCGTTCCTGGTCGAGCGCTTCGGCCTGCTTGGCGAGATCCTGTTCGCGGTTGGCGAGTTCGCCTTGTAGCCGATCGAGGCGGAGAACGTCCGCTTGATATTGCCGGCTCTTGGTTTCGTGCTCAGAAACGCGTTGGGCAAGTGCGGTCTCGCGCTGAGCCAGGTCGTCTTCGCGGGAGGCTAGCTCGGCACGAAGCGGCGTCTGGTTGTCCTCCCAGGTCGCGCGTTCTTCGTCGAGACGGCGGCGCGCGTCCGCGAGATCGCGGCCGCGTTGTTCCAGGAGGGCCTGCCGTTGCGCGAAGGCTTCCTGCGTCGCCGTCCATTCGCGACGTTCGCGGTCGAAGGCGCGTTTTTGATCCTGGACCTTCGCCGCGGCGCGGTCGACGGCTTCTTGCAGGCCCGAGAGGCGATCGCGGCGTTCCTGATAGCGTTGGTAAAGCTGATTACGCAGGTCGGCCAACTCCTGCCGGACCGCGCCGAGTTCCTGTTGTTGGCGAAGCACGTCGGCGGAGCGGCGTTCGAGGGCCTTCTCGCGTTCGATCAAGGCGCTGGGGACAGGAGAGGCGACGGGCTTGGCGACGTCCGCCTCCGCGAAGCGCAGCGTTTCCAGCCGCGTGCGCTCTTCCACGAGGGCGCGTTGTTCTTGATCGAGCCGTTTGGCTTTTTGCTCCCACTCGCGCTCGCTTTGTCGCTGTTCTTCTTCAAAGGTTTTACGGTCTTCTTGGAGCTTTAGGACTTGTTCGCGCAGTTGGAGGACATGGCGTTGCAAGTCGGTCGGCGGCGCTTTCTCGACGGCGGGCGGGGCGCCCGCCTGCATGTGGATGACGATATCGGTCGCGCCGACGGTGACGCGGTCGCCGTTGTTGAGTTCGCGCTGGTGGACGGTTTCGCCGTTGACGAGCAGGAATTGCGTGGGCGCGAGCTTACGCAGGCGCAAGCCGTCGGCATGGCGGGTGAGGAGGCAAAAGAGGGGCGGGAGGTCGACGCCGGGCAGGCGCAGGTCGCAACCCGGAACGCTGCCGATGAGGAATTCGAGATTCCCCAGATCGTACGTGTGAACTCGGTTCGCCCCTTGGCGCACTTCGAGCCTCACCTCGGGCATGCCGTCCGGGCTCCGTTCTTCGTGGGCGACCGCTTTTGCGGAACGCAGTGACATAGGCAACCTGGGCAGGCGCGGCCGTTCCTTCCACCTGGGCCGCGCACCCGGCGACCCAGCCGCGCATTGAACACGAACCATGCGAAAGATGGAAGGCCGGAATTTGGCTGGTCAGATGCGTTTGAATTGGCGATCAAGATCTTGGCGGGTGAAGAGCAAGGCAGTCGGTCGGCCATGGGGGCAATGGTGGGCGTCTTGGGCGAGATGGCGGAGGCCGGCGAGGGCGGAGATTTCCTCGGCGGAGAGGGGGTCGCCGCTGCGCACGGCCGCGTGACAGGCCATGGTGCTCAAAAGGTGGTTGAGCAATACTTCCTTGGAAGGTAGGCGTTCTTCGGTGGCCAGATGATCCACGACGGCCTTGAGAATCTCGGCGGGGCCGCGTCGACTGAGCAAGCAGGGATAGCTGCGCACGAGCACGGTGCCGCCGCCGAAATCTTCGACCACCAGACCCAGATGCGCGAGATCGGCTTGGTGTTCCAGCAAACGCGAGGCCTGTTCGGAAGTCAGTTCGACCGGTTCGGGAATCAGGAGCTGCTGCGATTCCAGCGTGCCGGTGCGCACCCTTTCTTGAAGTTGCTCGAAGAGAACGCGTTCGTGGAGGGCATGTTGATCGATGACCAACATCCCCTCCGGCGTTTCCAAGACGAGATACGCGTTGTGAAGTTGAATCGCTTTGAAAACTTCCGTTCCGAAATCCGGCTGCGGTGCGCGGGCTGGGTCGGTTGGCGTGGTGTCCGCTGGCGGCGCGGCGTCGGGTGTGATCGTTTCCGTCGGAACGGAGTATTGGGTAGTAGGCGCCGGCTGGGGAGGACTGGGCGCGAAGGAAGGCCGATCGAGCAAAGCGGCGCCGTTGCCGGCGTTGCGTGTGCGTGGGTCGACTTTCGTGAAAGTAGGAAAGCCGGTCTGGGAAAAAAGCGAGGGCGTGTGCGGCGGCATTGCCTGAGGCTGGAGCCAATTCTGCGTCGATCCGACGCCGGCGCCGACGGGCATGGGGGCGCGGAGACGAGCCGTCAAGTTTTCTTCGCTGAGGCGTCGGCGAATGGTCGAGTGCACGAAGCCATGGAGCGCATTGCCGTCGCGAAAGCGGACTTCCGATTTGGTGGGATGCACGTTGACGTCGACGTGATCGGGCGGCATTTCGAGAAACAGAAATGTCACCGCGTAGCGCCCAGTCATCAGCAAGCCGCGAAAGGCTTCCTGCACGGCATGGCCCAGGCTGCGGTCGCGAATCCAACGGCCGTTGAGAAACAGATACTGCATCCGCGCGTGGCCACGGTCGCAGTCGGGGTTGGCGATGAAGCCGCGCAGGCGTACCGGGCCATGGGCGGCGTTGACTTCGTAAAGGTGGTCGCTGACGTCGTCGCTGAAGAAAAGGTGGATGCGTTCCTTGAGCGAGGCCGAGCCGGGCACATCGTATACGCTCTTGCCGTTGTGCCGAAGCGTGAGATGAATGCCGGGCTTGGCGAGCGCGAGGCGCGTCACCATCTCGCAGATATGGCCCATCTCGGTGGCGGGGGTGCGGAGGAATTTTCGGCGGACGGGCGTGTTGTAAAAGAGGTGCTTCACTTCGATGCGGGTGCCGGGAGAGCCGTTCCAGGCGCGGGGCAGCGTCATTTCGCCGCCGTGGCAGTTCAGTTCGCTGCCGATCACTTCGTCGGCGGGGCGGGATTGGAGCGTGACTTGGGAAACGCCGCCGATGGACGAAAGCGCCTCGCCGCGAAAGCCCAGGGTCGTGACCGCGAACAAGTCGTCGGCGTTCTTGAGCTTGCTGGTGGCGTGATTGGCGAAGGCGAGGGCCAGATCGGGCTCGGAAATCCCGCAGCCGTCGTCGACGACGCGGATGAGTTCGGCGCCGCCCTGCTCGACATCCACGTCGATCCGCGTACAGCCCGCGTCGACCGAGTTCTCCAACAGTTCCTTGACGACGCTGGCGGGCCGTTCGATCACTTCGCCGGCGGCGATTTTCGTGATGACCGACATCGGCAGTTGTTGAATGCGCGGCATGAAATCCTTTTGGCGGCTGGGAAAAGGCGAGGCGAACCCGTCCCAGTCATGATACCCGCCCAGGCCGAGAGTTGACAGCAAATCAGCTGCCTTGCGCAATGCGAAAAGGAGCGGAACCACCCGATTGCTCGGGTCGTCCGCCCCATGATCGGCCAAATAGGTTAGGCGTCTTACCGAGCCGCAGCCCGGCGGCGCCAGCGGAGGACTCCCGCGCTCAGGCCCATTCCCGCCAGAAGCAGGCTGGAAGGTTCGGGGGTTTCGCTCGGCTCCGGCGACGGATCCGGAGTGGGGTCAGGCGTCGGATCCGGCGTCGGATCCGGCGTTGGGTCGGGGTTCGATCCGCCGGTCAATTCGCGGGCAATCACGTTGGCATGGACCACGCCCAGGCCATTCACGGTCGGATTGTTCGGGGAAGGGGGGAGGAAACCGTCGATGGTCACGTCGTATTGACGCGTGCCCACCGTCGAGTTGCCGAGCACCACCGAGCCGGTGGGGTCGTCCCAGGTCACCGCCCAGTTGTTGAGCGAACCCTTGGTCAGGTCGGCCGTGAAATGACCGTTGAACGACATCGTTCCCAGTTCATTTCCGGTCTTGGTGGTGCGCGCCAGTTCGTCGATCACGCTGAAGGTGATCGTAAAGGGCGCGGCATCGAAATGATCGGGCGCGTGATTGGCCGACGTGCTGTTCGCCGTGATATTGTACATGACGATGCCCGTGCTATTGCCCGCCGTCCCCGCCGTGGCGTCGAACGTCAGGACCGAGCCTCCGGAGGTGATTTTCACATCCTTGTCCCCCAAATAGCTCCAGTCAATGCCGGCTTGGGCAAACGGAGCCAGGGTGAACGCCGACAGTAAACTTAGAACCGCCAACAGTTTCCGCATCGGGAAGTCCTTTCTAGGGCTGGTAAAAACGGGAAGACGCATGGCACGTCCTCGGCCGATCGTCGCCTGGTGGGGGGAGAGGGAACCGGGGCATCCGGCCCCATCGACTTTGTTCCAGGCGCGGGCGGATACTAAATATCTTGTTACAAAGGGTCAAGCGATGTATTCGCGATGGCTTCAGAAGACGGGTATCTCAATGCGGAATTCGGAAGACAGGCAATTGACGTGGTTTGGAGAATGCTCCAAAGCTTGTCGCGATTGGGCTTATGGGGAATGTGGGGAACATGGAACTTGCGTCGCATGCGGCGGATGCGGCGGATGCCAAAGGCGGGACCAACGCCATTGTTCCGCCCGCGAAACCAGGTTCATTCGCCGCGGGTTCCGTTCGACATACCGGCATACGGTAAAATGATCGCCATCCTAGATCGGAAAGGACTTGAAGCGACCCTTGCATTTCGGCCCGCGCGCTTATTTCTTCTCAATCTTCGTCAACGGCAACCCCTTTTGAATCTCCGCGATGCCCGCCTCGGATACCTTGGTTCCCATCAGGACGATGGTTTGCAGATGCGGCATCTTGCGCAGGTGTTTAATCGCCTCGTCCGTTACGGCGCAGTCGGTGAGGTCAAGATCCTTCAGTTTCGTGAGGCCTGCGAGGTGCGGCAGGATCGCGTCCCCCACTTTGCTGCCCGCGAGTGACAATCGGGTCAGTTGCGCGAGCGATGCGAATTGGCGGCCGGCAATGTCCGTCAAAGTCGGGCACGCCAGGCTGAGGTTCTCCAGAGCGGGCAAGTCTTTCAGATGCCTCAAACCTTTGCCCGTGATCGGAGCGCGATCGAGGACGAGTTTTCGCAAATTCTTAAGCGGAACGAGATGCGCGAGCGCGTCGTCGTCAACTTTGGTCGCGGCCAGGTTAAGCTCTTTCAGACTGGATAGTACCGCGATTTCGCGAAGGGTATCCCCGTCTGTCGGCGTGTTGGAAAGGTCCAAACTTTCGAGGGCGTCAAATTCGGGGTCGACCAGACGCAACAGCGCGAATTCGGCCGGTCTCTTGCAACTGGACATGTCCGCGCGCGTTACCCGAAAATAGTCTCGCGGAAGAACGGCGCCGGGCTTGAGACTCCGCTCGTCCTTCTCTCCCTGGACGCGAATATGGAGGCTACCGCGGGCCGCGAGAATTTGCGTGGCGGTCACGTAATTCCGCTCGCCCCAAATTACCTGCGTTCTGGGAAGGGCGGCTTTCAAATCGTCGGCGCCCTTGGCCGAAATTCGCGCATCGAGGATATTGAGGTAGGAGAGTTTGGGAAATTCCAGTAAGACGTCGAGCGCCGCATCGGTGACGCGCGTGTCGCGGAGGGAGAGTCTGGTCAGCGCGCGCATCGCTTGCAAATTTTTGAGGCCGACGGTCGTGATGCGGGATTCACCCAGATCAAGTTCCGTCAGCGAAAGATCCTTGATATGGGCCAGCCCGGCGTCTCCAACGGGATTTAGGCCGATTTCCAGTTTGCTAAGTTGAGTCAGCGGCGCGAGGTGGGCGAGATGTTTATCTTCGATGCGGTTTCCGCCGAGACAGAGCGTATTGAGTTCGCGCATCCGGCTCAGATGGGCAAGACCCGAGCCGCGCAGATTCGCATGGCCAAACCAGAGATCTCGCAACGCAGTCATGCCGGCGAGATGGATGAGAGCCGCGTCGCCCATGTGCGTACCGTGCAATACAAGGTATTGCAACTTCGTCAAGTTCTTGAGATGGGAGATTGCCGCGGCGTCCACCTTTGATTTTGCCGGATCGAAGGTCAATTTCAAAGAAATAAGGTTCGTCAAATCTTTAAGGTTGATAAGACCCGGCCCGCGCAACGCTGTGCTCGTCAGGTCCAAAACCTTTAGCTTCGAGAGATTCTTGATGTGGGCGAGCCCGTCGTCCGTGATTCCGAGGTTTTTCAATGATAGGTTTTCCAAACCGGAGAGGCTGGAGAGCGCGGCGAGAGACGCGTCGTTCAACCAGCAGTCCTCGATGTCAAGATTCCGCAGCTTCTTCGAGTCGCGCAGAAATTCCAATTCGGTCACGCCCCTGCCCGTATTCGAAAGATCCGCGCTCTCCAACTCGGTCAAGCCTTGAAGGTTCTTCAATTCGCCCGGCTGGATTATTACGGAACGCAGGCTGATCGAGGTAACTTGAAACGGCTCTTCGGGAAGCGCGGCTTTTTTATTGATGTGGAGTTCCTTTTTCCCTTGCCGCACCGTGACACTGCCGCCCCTGGACAACACCCATTCGGCGGCTCTGCGATTGGCGCCTGCTAAGGGATCCGCGATCAGATCCGGTTTTTCTCCACCAGGGACCACGGCAGGCGGTTTCAGGGCGACATGCACGACCACCTTGCCTCCCTCTTTCATCGTGAACTCGGTTTGATCCGTCGTCACTCCCTCGGCATTGGTGACCTTGATCTTGTAAGGGCCGGGAGGAATCTTTTTCTCGCGTTCTCCCGGCTTGAGCGTGAAAAGCAGATTGTTATCGGGGTCGTAGAGCTTGAGCACGCCGTTCTTGTAGCGGGCCTCGATGGAGGGGTCGTCGATCCGCACGATAAGGTCACCGTCTCCCGCCGCGAAGACAAGTCGATGGATTGCCCAGGCGCCGGTGAGGCACAACAGGACGCACGCGGCGGCGACCAACATTCCTCGGCGGACGGGGCGTTTCGTCACGGACGCGGTCCGTGTTTCCAACTCACGCAAACGTTGGCCGACGGCGACGGCGGATTCCGGACGACCCGCGGGATCTTTGCAAAGCAATGCGCGGATGAACGCATCCCACTGGGGCGTAAGATCAGGGTTGAGACTGCGAGGCGGCGGCGGCGTGGTCGAGGCCAACGCGAAGAGGATGGCAGGCGGCGTGGCGCCGGGAAAGGGCAGACGGCCCGTGGCGGATCAATCCCCGCGCATGGGCGGCGGCGAGTCCTTCCGCGATCTCCCGACCCACTCGCGCCAACTCGGGAAGCGGCAACGTGCGCTCCCTGTTCAGCTTGCTCTCGAGAGTTTCTCCCTCCAATAACTCCATCGCCAGGAAGGGCACGCCGCGATCCTCGCCCACCTGATAAATGGTGACAATGTGCGGATGCTTGACGGCCGCCGCCGCCCGCGCCTCGCGCGTGAACCGTTGCCTGGCGTCCGCGCCGGCGGCCAGATTCGCGAGCATGAATTTCAGTGCCACGGGTCGATCAAGGGAAAGGTCGTCCGCGAGAAACACCATCCCCATTCCGCCCGCGCCCAGCCGTGCCCGAACGCGATAGTGCCCGCCGAGTTCGTACCCCGGATAGGGGATGCCGGCGGGATTCGCGGCTCCTTCGAGTCCTTGCCGCAATGTGCCCGTTCCGGAGAAAGGCGTGTCGCGCGCATCGATCCCCGTAACAGCGTCGTTCAAGCGCAGCATGAGTTCGCGGACGGGTTGCTCGATCTCGGGTTGTCGCCACGCATCTTCCGAATCCAAATAGGCGGCAAGCGTGTCTTCCACATGAAGGTCATGCACGGTTTCCACGCAGCGAGGGCAAGTTTCCAGATGCATTGCCGCCAGTTCCACTTCCGGCAATGTCAGTTGCCCATGGCGCAGCTTTTCGAAGGTGGCGGGGGTGGGACAGGCGATTTGAGATTGCACGGATGACTCCCGATGTTGAGGATATGCGTCCGGCGAAATACCGCTCCTGGAGGCGCTTGCTTGCCGAACATATCAAGTACGCATGAGAATCCGGAATCTTACGCGAGGATTTTTTTTTAATCCAAGAGATCTTGAAGCTCGTGACGCAGCCTTGCCAGCACGCGGAACTTGGCGGCGTAAACGGCGCCGGGCGTCGTGCCGAATTCCGTTGCCACTTCCTGCGCGGTGCGACCGGAAACAACGTGAATCCAACAAGCCTTCCAGGTCGCCGGCTCAAAATCCCGCCGCATGATCTCCAAGGCCCGCCCGACGAGTGCTTGGCGATACTCGCTCTCACAAATCTCGTCGACCGCGTCGGCGGTTTCGATTTCAGGCAAAGGCCCAGCCTGGGCAACGCGGGCCCGACGCAGACTTGCCGCCCTGTTCCGCATCAGGGTCCACAGCCAGGCCCGGAAACTTTTTCCGCCGTCGTATTGAAATCGGGGCAGTTCCTGAATGAGCGCGAGGAAGACATCCTGCACGAGGTCCGCCGCGTCGGCGTTGCCAAACCCAAGCCGCCTCGCGAATGAAAACAAGAGCGGCGTATAAAGCTCGACAAAGCGCTGCCACGCCTGGGGTTCAGGGCTGCGCAGACGTTCCAAGAGGCTTGCCGATGTGTCCATGGTTGACTTCATCTTCCCTATCCTGGGCCGCCTCGGCAAGTTGGATCAATCGGAATCGCAAATTTTCCCGGTCGCTTCTCCCGCGATACGACCGCCTCGCTCTTACCCAATCCCCATTGGCGCCGATCAGCGCGGATTCGCGTGGTTCACCCTTTCAAGCCCTCATCCCGTGGACGCACCGCGATTCGATCTCACCACACTAATCGGCGCTGATCCCCACTATTCTAATGTGCGGGAAATGTCAGGCCTTCACGCCGTCCGCCTCACTCCCACTCAATCTCCATTAGAGACGGCCAGCGCGGATTAGTGTGTTTCACGCTCGCCAACACTCATCCTCCTTCGTCAGCGTGAATCTTTTCCGAACATGACCTGCCGTGAATTGCCGATTATGCCGACCGGGGAAACTCTGTCCGCTTCTCTCGATATGCGGTCGCCGCGTCACGAACATCGGCTTAAGTTGCGTCGGC
>Ga0163144_10006226_pt1 | contig 26401 bp, 24 predicted proteins | sample OliLak19BULKMAT1_FD_123175 | JGI IMG/M metagenome (GOLD analysis project Ga0163144, IMG submission 123175) | Freshwater microbial mat bacterial communities from Lake Vanda, McMurdo Dry Valleys, Antarctica - Oligotrophic Lake LV.19.BULKMAT1 | ecosystem: Environmental > Aquatic > Freshwater >...
CCGCAGCCTCATGCCCGAGGGCTTGCTCGAAGGACTCGACGAGCAGCAATGGCGCGATCTTTTTGCCTATCTGCGCATTTCCCAACCGATCAGCAAATGATGAGAAACCATTCGACAGAGGCAATCATTGCGACCGTCGGTGCAGTTCTTTCCCTTCACACGCTGAGCGCCGCCGACCTCGAAGCGAAACCCGTGGACTTCGGCGAGGTCTCCGCAGGTTTGGCGGGAAAGGAAAAAGGACTCAATCGATTATCGCCAATCCCCTCTTCACTCCCCCAGACAATAAAGCCACTCCTGCCGCTCTGCCGCAGCATCAGCAGTCCGCAGGAAGACGGTTTCCCCAACAAAGGCCGGGGTCGCAAACCCTTCCCCGCCGAGGGAATTTTCGGCCAGTTTGGTGAACTTCTCCGGATCGGGGGCAAAAACGTAAGTGATGCCCCGTTCGTTCATCGCGTAAATGCGACCGCCCGCGAGCACCGGCGAGGCACTGACGGGGCCACCGAGGCGAACCTTCCACTTTTCCACGCCAGTCTCCGCCTCCCAGCAGATCGCGATGCCGCCGTCATTAAAGGCATAGACATGGCCCTCATGATACAGCAGCGACTGCTCGTAGGAGGAGTCGGTATGACGCCAGAGCACCTCGGGCTCGCTTCCTGAACGAACCGCGAGTGTTTCTTTGTTAGGAAATCCCCCGCTCGCGAAAACGGTGTCCTCACTCCACACCATCGTCCCGCAGGTCGCCTTACACGAACCGGCGATCTGCCAGAAGGATTTCCCCGTGGCTGGGTCGTAGCTGCTGACGAGATCCGCCCCGCTCAGGAGAAGCTGCTCCTTTCCCCCGACCCGGGCGACGATGGGCGAGGAGTAGCTCGTCTTCACCTTGCGATCGGTGCGCCAGACCTCTTTGCCGTCGGACTTGCGAAAGGCGGCGAGATACCCTCCCGCAGTGAACTCGGACGACACGATCACGAGGTCGCCATGGATCGTCGGACTCGGGGCGTAGCCGAAACCGTAGTCGCACTCATAGGGGCCCGTCTTTCGCTGCCAGATCAGTTTCCCCTCAAGGTCGAGAGCGCTGAGGAAGACGTCGCCTCCGTGGTGGAAAACAGCAAAGGCGTGCGTTCCGTCCGACGCCACCGTCGGCGTCGCGGCGCTGTTCTTGCGGTGCATTTTTTCGGGGAGCGGCCCTTCGTGCACGACAGTCTCCCAGCGTTTCTGCCCGTTCATCCGGTCATAGGCGAGGGCAAGCCGCGCAGTGTCGGTCGCTGAGGTGAGAAGGACGAGTCCGCCTACGACAGTCGGACTGGAGAGTCCGCGCCCCGGGACCGGAACTTTCCAGCGCACATTTTCATTTTCGCTCCAGCTCAGCGGCGGGGTCGCGGATGAGTCGGCCGTGCCGTTCCCCTGCGGGCCACGCCACTGCGGCCAGTCCTGATGGCCGACGGCACAGAGCGGAAAGAAACATACGGAGAGCAGCAAGAGAAAAGAGAGTGGCTTCATTTCCGGAGGTCTCAGACGGGATGGAATCGCCCAACTAAGCGACAACCCGGGGAAAACTCAAGTTCCACTCCCTCCCTTCTCTGCGTATGACCAAACTTTCCTCTGGCTGAAGTGGCGAGAATGCCTCCCTCAAACAGTCGTTCCGTGCCGAACGGGACGAGGGCATGATCCACGAATGGTTCGGACCCGCGACACGGGTAACCGTTTGACCGGGGACATGGCTGACAGTCACGAGGGCTCGGGTGCGGAGCAAAAGACCGGCACCACTGCGGCGAGCCGTCGTCGTGAGCATCGGTAGGGTTACACCCCATGGCATAACGATGGCCGAGCGGTTACACATGTCACCATGAAAACACTCACTCTTCTCGCAACCTCCGCCGCTCTTCTCGCTCTCGTCTCCTGCGACGCCCGGGTCAACACCTCGCCACCAGGCGAGACCATCAAGGAGAATACGACGATTATCAATCCGCCCGCAAAGGAGGAAAACAAAACGATCATCGTGAATCCCCCAACTGGAACAACCACGACGACAACGGAAACGAACTTGTGATCCTTCGCTCCAAATAGAACCCTCCGAGAAGCCGATCATAGCTCCGTCCTTGGCGGCGGATCTCCTTCGGCACCATTGGCGATACTCAGAGCCTGGCACCGTAAAGCCGACAAGAAACGAATCGAGTCGGCATGGCCATTCCGCAGATGTTGCGTGTCTGGCCGCGCTGCCGGAGCGAGAAAGACTTTGGTGAAAACCGCACGCCGTCGAGAAAGGCACAGGGGCCAAGTCCGGTCACCAGCTCACCATTTTCGCCTCGCGACGTCAGTCACAATTTTACGAAGGCTCGGACGGCTCCCACCGCGAGCCGGCGTATTCACGGCGTTCTGGAGCGTTCGACGTGTAGGAACTTGATTTTGAGTTGAGAAGCCGGAACCGGAAATTCCATGCTTGCCTACTGCCCCATTGCTGGCACCCTATTGACTCGAAACACCCAGGCCGAGATTGCCTTCTTTCGTTGATCGTGAGTAACAAGCGAACCCGGCGATAGAAGGGGAAATGCCCTTTCATGCTCAAAACCCGCCTTGCCCTTGCCGATCCCGACGAGTAACTCGCAGAAAACTTTAATCATGAGCCCCACGTTCGATGTCCCGTCGAAACCGCGCCGCCGCACCGCCCTCCTCGGTCGCGCGGCCGCAGTCTTTGCGGCCTTCGGCCTCGCTTCCTGCGCCTCCTCGGTAAAGGTTAAATACGACAGCGGTTCGGTCACGAAAGAGGCGCTGCGCCAAACGGATTTGCTCCGCGCCAATGCCGGTCCTCCGCCGACGGTGCTCTCAACCTTCGCTGCCGAGAGTCGCAAACTGCTCAAAAACGCGCAGCATCTTGAGCTGCTGAAATCTCGCAAAGCCGATGCGGCGGCCTGCTATTTGAAAGCGGCGCTTGATGCGCAGAGGGAGATTGTGTCTGGTAAAGAGCCGCGGGGTTCCGAGTCCGAGAAAGCCCTTGTTCATCTGCACAATCACGCTCTCTCTCGCTTCGTAGAGCTCTGGATCGACGATCCGCGACGGGATGGAACAAACAACCACACCTTCGAAATCGAGGGGGAGACGATCAAAATCTCCCTCGCTCCCAATTCGACCTACAAGGCGGGCTATTTCGACAGCGGAGTCCCCGCCCTCTCGGTGATCGAGCAAAAGGGCATCACGGCCGAAACTCGCGAGGGTTGGGGTGCGGCCATCGTCGGCATCCGCAATCAAACGCCGGAGCGTGCTATGGAGATGAAGTATTATCCGAAGAAGGGCTTGTACGCGCCCGCGACCCTGACGATGGACTCGGTGACAGAGTTGGCCGGGGTCGCGCACGTTTCCTTCTCCCTGCGCAATCCGATGCTGGAGCAAACCACAAGAGTGGGCGGGCTCACCATGCCGGTGGCGGGTGATTTCTCGGCACCCATCGCGGTGATCCTCAACAAACAGAGCGAGCAAGGCCTCGGTCTCGAAGGCTTTTTCAAGGCCGACCAGCGCACCGGGGTGACGGGCATCTTTCTGTCAGAACCCTACGACCCGAATCGCATCCCCGTCCTCCTCATCCACGGCATCATCTCGGTGCCGATGATCTGGCGCGACATCATTCCAGAAATGTTGGCCGACCCCGAGATCTCGAAGCGCTATCAAATGATGGTCTTTGCCTATCCGAGCGGACTTCCCATCGTCGAATCGGCCAAGCTCCTGCGGCACGATCTCGCGGAGATGCGGAAACACTACGATCCCGACGGAAACGATCCGCTCTCCCGCAACATGGTCGTGGCGGGCCACAGCATGGGAGGAATCCTCACCCGCACCCTCGTCGTCGATATGGGCGATAATCTCTGGCGGCAATTCAATGACACGGAGTCGCTCGACCAGACCCCCATCAGCGAGGAAGAGCGGAAGAAGCTCCGCGAACTCGTCTATTTCGATGCCGACCCAGCCGCGCTTCGGGCAGTCTATTTCTCGGCTCCCCATCGGGGGGCGGAGCTGGCAGAAAAAGGAATTGTCGGAGTCGTCTCCAAACTCGCCAAGCTACCCTCCACCGCGCGACAGGTGAGCCGCGATCTTTTCGCTCCCGTCGTTATAACCAACGAAAAATTCAGGGAGACGACCAAAAGCACTTACACCAGTGTTCAGTCCCTGATGCCGGGTGCGCCCATGGTCGCCGCGCTCGAAAAGGCTCCCTATCGTACTGGAGTGACCTACCACAGCATCATGGGAGACCGCGGCAAGGGCGACACGCCAAACAGCTCCGACGGATTCGTCGAATACTGGAGCTCGCATCAAGAAGGAGCGGCGTCAGAATTGATTGTGCCGGTCGGACACGAATCCTATAAGAGTCCGCTCGCAATCGAAGAATTGAAGCGCGTCCTGCGACTGCACGCTGGGATTCGTTGATTGGCGCAAATAGACGCCGGGGCGGTGATCGGACTCTCTTGGGTCGCATTTCCAAGGCCGGAAACGGAGAGCCCCCGAGTGGACGTAGCTGCTTTTCATCAAACCATCGATTTGCTTCACCACTTCGGGATTTGGCGGGACATCGTCCGACTCGCAGGTAAATAGGGGGCAGTCTTGCGCTCGCTATCCTCTATTGCATGTTTCCTGCCCCCAAATGGCGAACGTCTCGACACCAATACTCCCTAAAAAACCTCGCCACCCTCGCAGACATTTGCTCTATTCATAGTAGCGCTTGAACCGCTATTAACTGATCGCGGGAGTCCACGAATCCTGACGACCAGCCTATGATCGCGTCCGGGCCCCCCGGCGGCGCACGCCCCGCCGCGACCGGCATGTGGCAGGCCCCTTCGGTCGAGCAGGCACAAACGATGCCAGGACTCACCGTTGATGCGGATTCCATCCGCACGTCAGGCAGCGGGTCTGCGCTTCGAATGGTCCTCTCGCCACCCGACATGAAAGATTACGCCGTGCGTGTTCGCTACACCGGCCAGGTGGAGGTGGATCTTCGCTTACAAAATGATGGCGGCTTCCTTTTTGTTCTCGCCCAGGGATCCCAGACGATCTTCAAGCGACTTCACGGCGGAGAAAAAACCTCCGACGATATCGGCACGACCAAAAAGCACCCGCCCGGCTTCGATCGGAGCCGCGAGCACGAACTTATCGTCACGATGCAGGGGAGCCAGATCCGCGCCTGGATGGATGGCGTCTTCTGGGGCGAAGGCAGCGATGAAACGCTGTCAGAGGGCGCGGCGGCATTGATGTTCCTGTCGCTGACCGCAGTGAAGAAGGTCGAGATCGCGGAGCTCAACGAAACGGTCAGTGGCGCAAAGGCAGAGGCGAAGATCGACGACGCCTTCCTCCGCGCCGTCGCGGCCGCTCCGGCAGAGAAGCAGGTCGAGCTGGTGAGCGCGAAGCTCATTGAGGTCAATGGTGCCGACGATTATCGGTGGCAAAGTGATTTTGCTTAGGGTGGATAGGAGAGGGGATGCACTGCTGCTCGACATCTCGCCTTTGGCCGCATTGAATGACCTGACGGACCTCAGGCTGATGTATGCTGGGCCGGCTGACATATCCTGCCTCCGCGGGCTGCCACTGGAGAGGCTGGAGATCCACGGCGGCACCTTCGAGGATCTCACCGTGCTCAAGTCCATGCCACTCAGGTTTCTGACCCTGCGCAGCCAGGGAACACCCTTGGACTACTCGATTCTGCGCGGGATGCCACTCGCAATGCTAAGTGTGGACGGCAAGCAGTTGGTGGACATTTCCTTCATCAAAGGCATGCCTCTCAAATTCCCGAGCGTGACTAAGTCCGGCGTGCGGGACTTCTCGCCCATCGCCGGGCTTCCCTTGATCGATTTGGAGTTCGACTCGGAAGCGAAGCCCGACATGGCCCTACTCCGCAGCATCCCGGCGCTGAAGAACATCAACAGCAAGCCGGCGGCGGCGTATCTGAAGTGATGCCTGACAAGCGACCAAGGAGCATAAACAAGCTTCTTGGTTTCATTTTCCGGCAAGCCGAAACGCTTTTCCATGCACCGGACTCGACTTCAAATTTCGCCCCTTCCCCCAGTATCGTGAGGCGGTGGACATGATATTCCTTCTCGATCAAATCAGTCCAGGGTCCGGGATGGAGGGCGAGGAAAGGTAGAAAACGGACATTCCTGGCAGTAGTTGGATGGATGAACTTTCGCGAATCGCAGTCACTCCTCGTGGCGCTCTGCCTGTTGGGCGGCAACCTCGGAGCCTACGGGCAGACCCTCACCTTCAATCCTGATCCGGCCGAGCTTTCCCAGGCCAAGTCAGAACTTTGGCTACCCGAGAACGTTGCGAAAGCCGAGGGACTTCTCGTCATCGCGGAATATGCCGTTGGGCGTCAGCTCTACGAGGACCCTCGTTGGCGGACCTTCGCAGCGGACAACCTGCTCGGACTGTTGCTCCACAACTTCCGGGAACGCAGCGGCCGCAAGACCCTGGCCAAGGATGCCCCGGCTCTCAAATCCCTCGACGCCCATCTGCGGCAACATGCAGAAACCACGTCACGTCCGGAAGTGGCCATCGTGCCGCGGACCTACATCAGGCTCTCCCAGGCGGGCTCCCAAGCCTTCGACTTCGCCAAGCCTTCGCCCAAGCCTTCGCCTTCGCCTTCGCCTTCGCCTTCGCCTTCGCCCAAGCCTTCGCCCTCGCCTTCCACAGACCGTAAAAGACTCTCGCGGTGGTGCGAATCCACTCTGCCGTGGCATCGGTCCAATCGTGGATCAAGGACCACTCGACTGACACCCGGATCGCCAAGGTCCCGATGCTTTATCTGGTCGGCGGGAAGGACAACATCGGAGGCCAGAACGGGGAACCGTTCGCGTGCAGCCGAGTTCTCCTGCGGCAGTTCGTCAGCCCGGCCACGGAAGGAGGTGCCCGTTGACGGTGGCCCTCGAACCCGGGGTCGGACACAGCGATCTTGGGTCGCCGGAGTTCATGTTCGCCATGTTGCGGGAGGTGATTGCCGATCCCCAGGTTTGAATATCGGGTTCATACCACTCCGGCAATGAATTTGCAGTATGGCAGTCTCCGGGGAAACCACTAATCCCATAAGGGCCGTCTGAGATAATACAGCTCGCACTTTCCCATTCTTGGTAAAGAGCCTCAACCGGGGAAAAATGAATCGTGGAGGCACCCTGGGTAAATGTTGCGCCATGCGTCAATTCCGGAAAATCGGACGCATCGCAAAGCTCATCCCTCCCCGCAAACGGCCCAGTTGTTACGTTGGTATCTTTCACTTTGGATGGCATGATTGCTGGACGAATCTCGGACGGTCGTCCGGAGGTTCAACTAAGCTCATTCTCTCGCCAGTGCAGGAAAATGTTCAAATAAACATGTTTCAATAGCCGCCCACATTTCACAAAACCAGCATCACATGGAAACACAACGGTAACACGCTTCGGGGATGATCACGGGTATGAGCAAATCCGGCGCGGGCGCGAAGGCCTTCCGTCGGGTCGCTTAACTCATCCAACCCAACTCGAAGCTGCTACCCATGAAAATCCACCCAACTTCCACCCAGCCCGCAAAGCGCCACTTCTATACCCGAGCCTTCACTCTGATCGAACTCCTCACCGTCACCGCGATCATTGCGATTCTTTCGGCGGCAACCTTCCCCGGAATCAAGGGCGCGATGCGTTCCTCGCAAATGAACGCGGCCACGCAAAACGCGAAGCAAGTCGCCACCGGCTTGCGCACTTATGCTGCAGATTACGACGGAGTGTATCCCGGCACCATCGATCCCGACACGGAAGAGGAGTTCACCAACTCGAATGAAGTCTTCCGTCTCCTCATTCCCGAGTATCTCGACACCGAACGCATCTTCACTGTCCCCGGCAGCGCCTGGGCGGAGAAAGCCGATGGTCGCTTCGACGAAGTTGCCGACCGGCTCACGGCGGGAGAAAATCATTGGGCCTACATCGCCGGTCTGACCACCACATCGCGAAGCGACTGGCCACTGGTCGTCGATGGCACGAACGGGTCCGGCACCTACACGTCGGAAGCAGGAACCAAGGGAGGAACCTGGGAAGGGAGAAAGACCATCGTGGTCCGGGTTGGCGGTAGCGCCGAGGCGGTTCGACTGATGGGAGATGAGACCTCCCGCTATCTCCCTCGCTACGGCTACCCGGAGGAGAATGCCCTCGAAGTGAACGCCTACATGGGGGACGGCGCCGCCCTCCTGGACCCGGAGGGATGAACGAGCTTGAAACGACATACTTGCGGAGCCAATCCATTTTCGCCTTTCCACGGGTAGGATGTTTTTGCTAATCTATCCCGTATGAAAGGCAGCGGAATGTGGCTGAGTCGGCGGCAGATGCGCTGGCTGGTGGTCCTGCTCGCCTTGCTCCCCATGGTCCCGGCGATCATGACGATGCGCCTCACCCTCGACGGGGCAGGGCGGGATCGGGATGAAGCCATCGAGCAGGAGACCAAAATCTACCGCGATCAACTGATCCACCTCGTCAACCGCACTTCGGCCAACGCCCCGGCGGGGCACGACGGAGCAACCCTTTTCGCCCAGTTGCAAAGGATCTTCGGAGGCGATGCTTCCCTGCTTCTCCGCAGTCCGGATCGTGAACACAGCTGGTCCCAGGGCCTCGAACCGAGCCCTGATGCCATCATTGCCGAAATCCGCGAGGGTGCTTATGCCGGCTGGACTGTGGTCCTCGACCGGATCGTCGATCTGCCGGACTACATCGGCCAGCAAATGACCTACGCGTGGCTGCGGGCAGCGGCGTGGGCCATGGGCGTCGCCCTCGTTGCGGCGACGGTGTGGTTCGCGGTGCATCGCGGGTGGCGGATCGATGAATTGCGCAGCGACCTTCTGACTACCGTGTCGCATGAGTTAAAAACCCCACTGGCTTCCATGCGAGTGCTGCTCGATACCTTGACCGACGAAGACGCCGACCTCGTCCTCCGCAACGAAGCGATGCGCCGCGAGTATCTCGACCTCGTCGCGGGTGAAGTGGAACGACTCACCCGGCTCTCGGACGATTTCCTTGCCTTCGGACGACTGGAGCGCGGTGACAAGCACTGCCAGAGGGAGATCTGTGATCTCCGCGAAATCGTTCGCAGCTCGCTCGAGGGATTGCTCACCATGATCCAAAGCAGCGGGGCCCAAGTTGATTTCACGATGGACCGTCCTCTGGTCTGGGGCGATCCCAAAGCCCTTGCTACGGTGGTCCGGAACCTCGTGGAAAATGCGATCAAATATGGAGCCTCGCCCGATGGCCGGACCTCGATCCGCATCTCTGCGAAACCCTTGCGAGATCAAGTCACGCTCGAAATTTCCGACTCCGGCGGCGGCGTGGCCCCGGAGTATCGCAAAGCGGTGTTTCACCAATATTTCCGAGTGGATCCACGGCTTTCGGGAAGCGGCTCTGGAGTCGGCCTCGGACTCTCGATCTGCCGCCATCTCGTGCGCAACATGGGCGGGAAGATCTGGCTCACGGAGAATCCCGGTGGCGGCAGTCGCTTCGTCGTAGCCCTGCGCGCGGCTCCGGTCCCAACCGCAGCCCGCGAAAGCTCCCGGCCTGAACTTGCGGAAATGCATCCATCCCATCCCTGACTCCCCGTGAGAGCCTCCCGTATCCTCCTTGTCGAAGACGATCCCGCATTGCTCCGCGGGGTGTCGGACAACTTTGCGGCACGTGGCTACCACGTCGAGACGGCGAGTGACGGAGAAATAGGCCTTGAGAAAGCCCGTCGTCTGCGGATCGATCTGGTCATCCTCGACGTCATGCTACCACGCATCAACGGCTACGAAATCTGCCGATACCTTAGGCAGGAGGGATTTGTGATGCCGATCCTTTTCGTCACCGCCAAGGCGGAAGAGAGCGATGCCCTCCTCGGACTCGGCCTGGGGGCCGACGACTACATCCGCAAGCCTTTCGGCATCCGGGAATTGCTCGCCCGCGTCGAGGCAGTGCTGCGGCGCTCGGAAAGCAGTCACCCACACTCCGGCGACGCAGCGGAGAGCACCGTCCGCTTCGGAGACTATGTATTCGACCGGGATTCTCATCGCTTGACCAACGCAGCGGGCCGACTCGTCCCCCTCTCCCCGACCGAGTATGGGTTGCTCGCCTGCTTCGTCGGTCATATCGGTCGAGCCCTCAGCCGGGATGAGATCATGGACGAGGTGTGGGGCTACGATGCCCGGGTTACAAGCCGCTCCATTGATCGCTTCGTCACGACTCTGCGGAAAAAAATCGAACGCGATCCCTCTCACCCGCAGCACATTCAGACGATCCGGGAGTTCGGCTATCGTTTCTCTGGGTAGCGCAAAACTCAAGTGTAAGGGCGCGCACCTAACAGGGTGTAGCCTACGACCTAACAGGGTACGATTACGCACCGAACAGATCTTGAAATTCGTGATTCCTCACGAATGCGGTGGATCGACCCTCGCTGCCGGGGCTGGAACCGCCGCCGGAGCTTTGGCCTTTTCAGCATGTTCTCCCGCCGGAGCGCTCGGAGTTACCTGAGGATCCTTGGCGGCGTCGTCATTGCACGCCACCGCACCAAACATCGGCGCCGCCAGCACGGTGATTCCGGCAGCGGCAGCGGCGCGTTGGAGTAAGGACTGTTTCCGTTTTTTCTCGGTATCGCCGAAGCGGGCGCGGCGAATTACCAGTGAATTCTGTTCGTGGATGCGATAGACAACATTCCGAACTTCGTCGTCGCGGAAGAACACCCCGCCGACACCATGGACTCGATTCCAAAGGTGGTAGTCGTCGGCTCCGAGACCGATGGCCCGCTCCTGGTAGTTGCCCGCCCTTTTCGCAACCGCCACGCGGAGCAGCACGGAGGAGTGTGGCAGCATGTTGTCGTCGGAGTTCCCGGTGAACATGCTCTCGACCGGCTTGTGAGGCCAGTGCAGACGAGGCGTGATCTGGCCATCCTGCAACGTCAAGAGGAGACAGCCATAAACGTCGGCCTTCTTTTTCTCAATCATCGAGACCGCCCGCTCCAGGTAGGTCGGCATGAGTTGATCGTCGTAATCGAGCGGCTTGTAGAATTCCGTCTCGCAGGCGGCGACGGCCTGGCGATGCAACCAACTACAATGCTCGATGTCGGGAGCCATGCCGGTGCAAATGAGCGGCAGACCGTAGCGACGGGCGAGAGGTTCTGCGAAGGCCCAGGTTCCATCGACGAGGAGCTTGACGGTGAATTTCCGATACGTCTGGCAGGCGATGCTGTTGACCGCTGCGTCGAGCTTGGTGAGATCGGTTCCCTGGTGGATGCGCAGGCCGATGGTGACGCGGGCCTCGGGATGATGCAAGCTGGTGTAGGTCAGCTCGTTTAGAATGGGTTGATGCGTGCTCGCGTAGTTGCCCGCGAGGGAGAGCGGCGCGGCGCTGGCGAGGCAGTCCCCGCTGGCGAGCGTGGCGGCTTTGAGAATGGCCCGGTGGGCGGCCTTGGCGAGGGCTTTGGGATTGCTGTCCCAATCGATCAGGTAGCCGTTGCGACCGGGCTGAATGAGATCAGCGATGCCACACGTTTTGGTAACCACCACCGGAATCCCGCAACTGAGTGCCTCGGCGGCGGTGAGGAGGAAGCCTTCTTTCTCGCTGTTACCGAGGAGGACGTGGCAACCATCGAGGCGGTGACTGTAGGAAAACGGATCAAACTCCAGCGGACGCACATCAAGCCGATCGGCCACACCGAGTTTCGCCGCGAGGGCATGAAGATTGGCAAGGGCTTCAGCCTGGACGCGCTGGGTGTATACCAGACCGGCGGTGTCGGCTCCGGTCCAGGCGCGAATAATCATGCGGGGCTCGAGGGCGAGCAGATACGGCAGGGCCAGCAACCCCTTCGACTCCAGCGGGCGACCCATCCAAGCCACGACGAGGCGGCCCTTGGCATCGTATTGCCCTTTGACCGAAGTCAGTTCTGAAACCGGAGGCGGCAGGATCCCGGCAATGCGATGTCCTTTCTCCCTGGCCCAGCCATCGTAACGCTGCAGCACTTTGGCCGAGACTCCGGCCACGGTCATGCCGCGCAAATGATCGTAAGCCCGCTCGATGAAGCGCCAGCCGGCATCATCCCAGGAATGCAGCATCAGGGAAGTGGGACGCTGCGGCAAACCGGTCAGGTCGCCATAGCTCAGAAACCACGAAGAAGGATCGGCCGGAGCCTCGCGCGTAACGTTACCACAGGAGAATCCCGCCTTTTCCGCTGCGTCGAGCAGAGGCATGTCGGGCGACTGGCTGTAGAGGGTCGTCCGCTCGCGCACCCACTCGGGCAGTGCCATGATGGACCGCAACACCGCCGTCTGAGCCCCACCGAGAGCGAGGTTATGGGTGACAAAGCAAGGCTGGATTTGCGGGAGGTGATAAGACGAAGCCATGTGATATAGTGAAAAAACGTTCCAAAAGGGGTGTTTCTGTGACCGAATCCGCGCTCTGCCACCACGGAGAATGAACCACAGGCCCCTTCCCTTGTCCAATGTGAGACGCTTCACCCCTCCCTGCAAGTGACCTATACATGCCAGAGCTTCGCTGCGCGCGCGCCAGCCGTCCTTGCCGGACTGACGCTGGCGGCTTGCCTGACGGCGCCACTCCCCGCCAACGACCTCTGGTCGCTCGCTCCGCTCGCCTCCCCCGCCCCCCCGCGCTCGGATATCGCGCCGATCGATGCCTTTCTGCAAGCACGCCTCGCTGAAGTTGACGTGATCCCGGCGGCGGCGGCAGACCGTGCCACCTTCCTGCGTCGCGCCACCCTCGACCTGACCGGACTTCCCCCGACCCGTGAGGAACTCGCTGCGTATCTCGCCGACACGAGCGACGATCCCGCGTCCGCCTTGATTGATCGACTGCTCGCCTCGCCTCACTACGGGGAACGCTGGGGACGGCATTGGCTCGATGTAGCGCGTTACGTGCAAGGGTCCATCAAAGTTCCGGGGGTGGATCGGATTGACCTCGCCGAGCCGTATCGCGACTACGTGGTGCGGGCTTTCAACGAGGACAAGCCCTACGACGCCTTTCTCACAGAGCAACTTGCCGGAGATTTGCTAGTCTCGCCCGACGATTCCCCGGGGCTCTATCGCGACCGCCTCGTCGCTCCCGCCTTCCTCTCGATCGGGCCTTGGTTCGACGAGTGCACCGATCCGGCCAAGCTGCGCCTCGATATCGTCGATGAGCAAATTTCCACCCTGACCCGCGCGTTTCTGGCGATGGATTTCAGCTGCGCCCGTTGCCACGATCACAAATTTGACCCGATTCCTACGGCCGACTATTACGCCCTCGCCGGAATCCTGCGCAGCACCGAGATCACCTCCCGGTTCCCCGACGAGTGGCGCGACGGACGTCCCCGCGCGGTGCGCCCGCTGGCCTCGCCTGAGGAATTGGCCGCGCTGGAGACGTTCGAGCAGGAAAGGACCGCCCTGCGAACCCGCCGCTGGGAATTTCTGACGTTGGCACACAAAACCCATGCCACCCATTTCTCCAAGGCCTCCCGCCCCGATCTTGGCCCCGTCCTAGCCGCATTCGAGGCGGAGAATTTCGCCGGACACAAAAACCTCCGTGAAGTTTCTCACGATGGATTCATCACCCTCGGCAGCCGCCGACTGCTCGATCAATGGGTCAAGTATCGGCTGGAGATCCCGACCGCCGGTGACTACACCCTGCTCGTCCGTTGTGCCGCTCCCGAGGCCTCCCCGGTCAAACTGGAAATCAATGGCACGGTCCTTCCCGAACGCGTCCTCACTGAGGCGACCTACGGCGATACGACGGCCCACTTCCGCTGGACCAGCGTATTCCTCCCCGGACTCAAAGCAGGAGGCAACTTCATTCGCCTGATGGTGGATCGCCACGAACCCTTTCCCCAACTCGACCGTGCTGAATTGATCGCCGGTGCCGCTCCAGATGCGTCGGTGGTCGCCCAGGTAAAATGGGAAGCTTCCAGCATCGCCGGAATCGAAGCACTGCTCAGCCAAGACGAAGCCACCTCGCTGAAAACAATCGATACGGAACTCGCCGCGCACGACCAGACCCGACCCACTTTTCCCACCATCCTTGAAGTGGCCGATGTGGAGGAACCGATCAACCTACCCGTGCACCCCGGCGGCGACCCCCGTCAGACGCTCGGCGAAGCCATTCCACGCGGCGTCCCTACCATGGCGGGAGCTGCTTTCGCCAACCAATTTTCCGTATCGCCAGTGAGCAGCGGCCGGGTCGATCTGGCAGCCTGGCTGAGCCACCCTGACAATCCGCTAACCGCGCGAGTCATGGTCAACCGAATCTGGCAGGGGCACTTCGGAACGGGTCTGGTTCGCACGGTCGATGACTTTGGATTTCAAGGCACGAAGCCGACTCATCCCGAGTTGCTCGACTGGCTGGCCCGGGAATTCATCGCCAGTGGTTGGTCGATCAAGCACATCCATCGACTGACCATGAACAGCGCTGCCTATCAGGCGAGTTCCGTGGGATCCTCCGAAAGCCTTTCGCGTGATCCCGATGCGGCGCTGCTCTCGCGCTTTCCGACTCGTCGTCTTGAGGTGGAGGCGATCTACGACAGCATGCTCACCAGCATTGGCAAAGTCCCGCGCCAAAAGTCGAGGACCTCTCTCGATCTCACAAAATCGAAAGACCGCGCCCTCTACATATTGACCTCATCCCGTTCGCCTCTCGGTCTCGGCGAAGAGATTCGGAAGACTTTCCCGTTGTTCGGTTTCGACGAAAGTGGTCGCCCCATGCACCAACGCGACCGCAGCGAAACGCCCGATCAAGCGCTTTGGTGGCTCAACAATCCCCTGCCGCGCTACTACGCGACGAAACTTGCGGAGAAAGTTTTGACGGTGCCGGGCGATGATCGCGCTCGTATCATCTTCGCCTACGAAACCGTTCTCTCGCGAACACCCCGGCCACCGCAGGAGACTGCCGCCCTGCGCTACCTCGCGACCTGCCGCGAAGAACTTGGCCTCAACGAAACCGAATCCTGGACCCGGGTTTGCCTCGGCCTTTTCTCCTCTCACTCCTTTCGCACTCTTGAGTAAGATCCTTCAAAACACTCCGCCCCCCCTTCTCTCGCGCCGCGACTGGCTGCGTCGCAGCGGTCTCGGCCTCGGTTCGCTCGCCGCCGCAGATTTGTGGCAACGATGTTACGCGGCCGGGGCAGGCGCACGATCCACCCTCCCGAACCATCGCCCTCCGGCAACGCGGATGATCCACATCCTGCTCGAGGGCGGGCTCTCCCAGATCGATTCCTACGATTCCAAACCAGCGCTGAACCGCTATGCCGGCCAGGCTCTTCCTGACTCGATCAGACCTCCCAAGTTTACTTTTGCGAAACAGGGCACGGTGATTCCCTCGCCGTTTGCCTGGCAGCATTGGGGCGAAAGCGGGACCTACGCGAGTGACCTCTTTCCCGAAATCAACGGTCACTGCATCGACGACCTGACATTCATCCATTCCCTTCACCATCGCAGCAACGACCACGTCACCGCCAAGCGCACCTTGGTGACGGGTGCTCCCATCGAAATACGCCCGACGCTGGGAAGTTGGCTGACTTACGGTCTCGGATCAGCCAACGAAAATCTTCCTGCCTACTTGGAAATCACTCCGACCGATTCGCATCGTCCCACCGCGTTTCTTCCGAATCAATACGGAGGCACCGCCATCAAAAAGCCGGGCAAAGGCGGCGACTTGGCTTGGGAAAATTTGACAGCGGCCGATGTCGGACAGGAACACCATCTCGACTTCGTGCGGGCGCTCGATGCGGCAGAGAACGACCACGATCCCGTCATCGCCGAGATGGAACTCGCCTTCCGGATGCAAAGCGAAGCACCCGGTCTCCTCGACCTCAGCACCGAGAGCGAGGCCACCCGCAATCTCTACGGCATCGGCGAAGACCACACCGACGAATTCGGCCGCGCCTTACTGCTGGCCCGTCGTTTCGCCGAGGCGGGAGTGCGCTACCTCACTGTGACCCACGCCTCGACCCGCTACGGCAATCTGTGGGACCAACACTCCGGTTTGGAGACCGGTCATCGCGGCAACGCCCACGCCGTTGACAAACCCATCGCGGGTCTGCTCCGTGACCTCAAGGCTCGTGGACTGCTTGAGGATACCCTGGTGGTCTGTGGCAGCGAGTTTGGCCGAACCCCGACCTTCGAATTTTTTGATGGAGTCGATGGCCGCCATCAGAACGGACGCGACCACAATCCTCACGGATTCACCACCTGGATGGCGGGAGCCGGACTTCAGCCCGGGATTCATCATGGCCGGACCGATGACTTCGGCTACTATGCCATCGAGGACAAAGTGAGCCTGCCTGACTTTCATGCCACGCTCCTGCACCTGATGGGAATCGACCACGAAGCCCTTACCTATTTCCACGGCGGGCGAGATTTTCGTCTGACCGATGTCTCGGGTGAGGTGGTCCGGTCGATTTTGCGGGGGTGAATCACCTCTCTTGCCAACCCGAAGATTCGTCTTTACCTTCGCCACCTTCCGGGAGCAGCCTGAAATCAGGTTCCCCGCCTCTTTGCAATGCGTCAGATTCTCGTCACCTCGGCCCTTCCTTATGCGAACGGGCACATCCACCTCGGCCACTTGGTCGAGTATCTCCAGACGGATATTTGGGCTCGCTTCCAACGGATGCAAGGCCATCGCTGCGTCTATCTGTGCGCCGACGATACCCATGGCACCGCCATCTCTGTGCGGGCTCAGGCGGAAGGACGGAGCGAGGAGGAGGTCATCGCCGACATGAGCGGGGCTCATCAACGTGATTTCGCGGGATTCGGCATTGCCTTTGATCACTATGGCAGCACCAACAGCGAAGCGAGCCGCGCCATTTGCCACGAGATTTGGGCGGCCCTGCGCAAGGCCGGGATGGTCGTGGAAAAGGAGATCAACCAACTCTTTGACACGGAGAAGGGCGTCTTTTTGGCGGACCGTTTTGTCCGTGGAACCTGCCCAACCTGCCAGTCCACCAACCAGCCCGGCGACAACTGTGGAAACTGCGGCGCGACCTATTCTCCGGCCGACTTGATCGATCCGGTGAGCACCCTGTCCGGCTCGACTCCCGAGATCCGAGCGGCGAAGCACCTCTTCGTGGAAATCGAGCAAGCCCATGCGTTCATCGCCGAATGGACCCAGTCCGGCACCCTGCCCTCCGAAAGCGCCAATTACCTCCGGAACTTTTTCCTGCAGGAGCCGCTCCGCGATTGGGACGTCTCGCGACCCGCTCCCTATTTTGGATTCGAGATTCCCGATGCCAAGGGTCACTACTGGTATGTCTGGTTCGATGCTCCGATCGGCTACATCGGGACCACGGCGGAGTGGTGTCAGCAGCAGGGCGAGAAGCTGGCCGACTGGTGGAAAAGCCCTCAGACCGAGATCCATCATTTCATCGGCAAGGACATCCAGTATTTCCACACCCTCTTCTGGCCCACCATGCTGAAAACGGCAGGATACCAACTGCCGACGAAAATTCACATCCACGGCTTCCTAACCGTCGCTGGCGAAAAGATGTCCAAATCGCGGGGCACTTTCGTGCAGGCCTCCACCTATTTGGAACACCTCGATCCCAGTTATCTGCGTTACTACTACGCGACCAAGCTCAGTTCCCGGGTCGAAGACCTCGATCTGAATCTGGAAGAATTCGTCGCCCGGATCAACAGCGACCTCGTCGGCAAGGTGGTCAATCTCGCCAGCCGCACCGCGAAGTTCGTCAGCGAATGCGGCCTTTCGAAAACCTATCCCGATGACGGCGGACTCTTCGCCCAATTCGCGGCCCGGGGGGATGAAATCGCGCAAGCCTACGACGCCGGCGACTACAGCAAGGCGATGCGCGCCATCATGGAGCTGGCCGATCTCGCCAATCCCTACGTCGAGAGCAAAGCCCCGTGGGAACTGCGCAAGGATCCGAAGCGCGCCGCCGAGTTGCAGGACGCCTGCACGGTCTCGCTCAATCTGTTCCGCACCCTCGTGATCTACCTCAGCCCGGTGCTACCCGAATTGGCGGAGAAAACGAGCGCCCTCCTCGGCGACCCTGTTCTCTCCTGGGAACAAAGCCGCACACCTCTCGTGGGCACCCCGGTGGCGGCCTTTCAACACATGATGCAACGCGTCGATCCCAAACATCTCCAGGCCATGATTGATGACTCCCGCGTCGCTGAAGAAGCTCCCACCACTCCCGCCACTCCTCTTGCGGAGAAAGCCTGGGACGACTCCGGGGCGGCGCTCGCCGCAACGCCACTCGCTCCCGAGATCACGATCGACGACTTCACCAAGCTCGATTTGCGCGTGGCCCGCATCATCGAAGCCCAAGCCGTGCCTGAGGCCAACAAGCTGATCCAACTCACCCTCAGCCTCGGCGGCGACACGAACCGCAATGTCTTCGCCGGCATCAAATCCGCCTACGATCCCGCTGACCTCGTCGGCCGCCTCGTCGTGGTGGTGGCCAATCTGGCCCCGCGCAAAATGAAGTTTGGCCTGAGCGAAGGAATGATCATCGCCGCAGGGCCGGGCGGAGAGGACATCTTTTTGCTATCGCCCGATGACGGTGCCGTGCCAGGGCAGCGCGTAGGATAATGAGAGCACCGGGGCCCATTTGACCGCCTGCTCGTCAACCGTTACACTTTCCACGACCATGCTCCTCGTCATCGACAACTACGACTCCTTCACTTACAACCTCGTCCAGTATTTCGGCGAGTTGGGCGCGGAGATGGAGATCCATCGCAATGACCAGATCACCCTTGAGGAGATCCGGGCGAAAGCACCGACCCGCATCTGCATCTCACCCGGTCCGGCGACCCCTGACGAGGCGGGAATCAGCTGCGATGTGATCCGCGAGTTCGGTCCGACGATTCCGCTTTTCGGCGTCTGCCTCGGTCATCAATGCATTGGCCAGGTTTTCGGTGGCGACGTCGTGCGGGCGGGACGTCTGATGCATGGGAAAACTTCGCCCATCGAACATCACGGCACCGACCTGTTTCAAGATATCACATCGCCCTTCGAAGCAACCCGCTATCACTCGCTCATCGTGAAGCGCGAGACCTTTCCCGATTGCCTGGAGATTACCGCCGAGACTGCCGAAGGGGAAATCATGGGACTGCGCCATCGGGAATATCCCATCTACGGCGTGCAGTTTCATCCGGAGTCGATCCTGACCATCGAGGGCAAACACATCCTCAAGAACTTCCTTGAGTTGAGCGCCTGAGCCGAGCTAGCCACGCCATCGCCGGAATCACGAGAAGGATGACCCCGTAAATTTGCACGGGGCCGGAGCCGAAGATGACCGCTCCGTTGAGGATCATAAAATAAACGAAGCCGTTCACCCAGGGGCGCTGCCGTTGGGGGCGTCCACTCCATTGCCACGCGAGGTCGATCGCCAGCACCAAGGCCAAGGCGTAGTTGACCCAAAGCCCAGCCCCGCTCTCCCAACCGGTTTTTTCCATCGTCTGCCGGGCGGTCTCGGCCAAGGCGATGGCATGGCTGCCATGGTAAAAAGCGGAGAACGCAAAGGCGATATGGACCAGATAGGCCATCAGTCCCAGCGCCCACGCAACGCGGGCCTTCTGAAAGGGCAAAACCATCCCCAAAGTCCAGGCTGACATGGCCAACCAGATCGCGGCTCGGGTGGTGAACTCAGACATGTCGAACTTGCATCCGGGTAATGTCAGAGGATGCTTCCTCCGGTCAAGCGCTCACTCCATGTATCGCCCTCTCCTCATCGCGCTGTGTTGTTGCAGCGCCCTTCCCTCGCACGCCCGCGCCGAGCAGACCTTGGCCCCGATTTGGCAGGTCTCAGACGCCGACTCGAGCGTCTATCTGGTCGGATCGGTGCATTTGCTCCGCCCCCAAGATCTCCCCCTCAATCCGGTCTTCGACCAAACCTACGAGCTCTGCTCCGAGGTGGTCTTTGAGATCGACATGGTCGAAATGCTGGCCCCCGGAACAAATGAGCGCATCCTCCGCCTCGGCACCCTCCCGGACGGCGAACGCCTCGCCGACAGAATTGGGACCGAGGCAGCCGTCAAACTCGCGGAATATCTGGAATACAAACGGCTGCCGCCCAACGCGCTCGACCGTTACACTCCGGGACTCGCGTTCCTAACCATCGAGCATATCGAGGCAACCCGTCAGGGTGCCGACCCGGACCTCGGATTGGAGACCCATTTTTTCGAGCGGGCCAAACAGGACCAAAAGCCCAGTCGCGGTCTCGAAACCATCGAGTTCCAAATCTCGCTTTTTGATCAACTGGATCGGGCGACCCTCCAGGAGATGCTGGAAACAACCCTCACCGAGGCCAAAAAAGACGACGGCGGCAAAAGCGCCCTCGACCAACTCATCGCCGCCTGGCGGACGGGCGATATGGAAGCATTGGATAACCTCATCGATGAGGAGATGACCGACGAAGCACCATTGCGAAAAATCCTCCTGACCGATCGCAACCGGAACTGGATTCCCGCGATCAAAGCGGCTCTGGCGGAGAACAAAACCACCTTCTTCCTCGTCGGTACCGCCCACCTGATCGGAGCCGATAGCGTGGTGAGTCTGCTGGATGACAAAAAACACCAGATTTCCCGGCTGGCATTTGTGGAGAACGAGTAGAGCGTGCCCCATGTCCGAAGCTCCCTTTTTCACCGTCTATGTCAAGCCCGGCTGCCCGTGGTGCACCGAGGCTCTCGCCTATCTCGATGATCATGGTTACGCCTACGAGGCGGTCGATGTGATCGCCGATCCCGAGGCATTCGCCGAGATGCGGGAACTCTCCGGTCAAAGCTCCGCCCCGACGATGACGTATGGCGATCTGCTGCTAGCCGACTTTGGGGCGGAAGAGTTGGAGGCGTTTCTCAAGAAGCATCAGATTGAGCCGTGAGTTCGCGGGTCAGTGAGCCGATCGGGAAGCCATCGAGCGAGCATCATACCCTGTTGGGTCGGGCATCATACCCTGTTGGGTCCTCACGCCTTTTTCATCGCCGCGAGCAACTGATGGGCCTGAAGTTGCTGCACGTAGAGTTCGGCCCTCTCCCGGTTTCCCGTCCACACAACGGACTTGCCGTGCCGATGGACCTCCAGCATGAGCCGGGTGGCATGCTCTTTGGTATATCCAAAGACCCGCTGGATCACCAGAGTCACGAAGCCCATCAGATTCACCGGGTCGTCGTAGATCAGCACGTTCCACGGTTGATCGATCTCGGTGGCAGTTTCCGTCTCGATCAGAGTGGTTTCCTCGACATCGGTGGCCATGCGGTTCGCGAGAGGAGCAACGATCAGACGACCCGCAAAAAAGGACTCTCTGAAGAACCTTGCCCGCGTTTTCCCCCGACGGCAACCGCGAGATGAGGAATGATGGACTCAAACAACATCAGATTTTCAGCTTGCCATCCCCGGTTGGCTGAGGGCAGTCCTGATTGGAATTCAAACCAGGCGTAAGCCAGCAAAGACGAACTCAGCGGAAGGTGAAACAGCGCGCAGTGCAGGGCAAAGAAGCTCGCCACCTGACCGGGCGAACGTTTCTCGCGAACCCGTTCAACGAACTGAAACCAGGGCCGATGATGGAGCAACTCGGTCTTCCCCTCGCGATAGGCCGCAGCCGCCTCACGTCCGTGTTGGCGGGCCGGTTCGGGGAGTTCGGCATCGAGAAAGGCATCCGCCGCCGAGAGCTCCGCAACGCGTCCACTTTCCGCGCAATGCCAAAGTTCCGCGAAGGCCGGAGCGATCACCGGCAGAAACAACCCGGTCTGCCAGGTTGCCCAAGCGGTTTCTTGCGGATCCTTCGAGGCAAAAAAAGTCGCAGGTCCTCCGGGGGAAGCGCCCAAGCGTGAGACGAGACTGGCAAGCGACAGCCCATCGGTTTCTTCGCCCGAAGCGATCCGGTATGAGGAGCTCATCAGGCCGGTTGGGTCCCCACGAGATATGGAGATTGGATTCGGATTCGCTGCAACCCCGACATCATGGTCACAGAATGACAAATCGAAAGAGTCAGATCAACCCCGCCTTGGAGAGGGTCTTGAACGCTCCGTTTTTGTCGATCGTCTTAAGAGCACGGGCGGAAACGCGTACCCGAACGAATTTGTTGAGCTCAGGCACCCAGACGCGCTTCTCGCGCAGATTGGGCTTAAACTGGCGACCAACCACGGAGGTCACGTGACGACCGATTCCGCCCTTTTTCTTGGCTTTACCACTGCGGTGGATCCGATTGCCGGAAGTCACTCTGGATCCGGTGATTTTGCAAACTCGTGACATCGTAGTAGTAGTTAGAGAGAGTAGTTAAAGAGGTGAGAAAATAGTCTCGGAGAAACCGCGACAGACAGGGTGCGTCTGGCTCCGGGGAGGCGGCGGGCGGCCAAAGTCCGCCAATTCCACGCGAGGTCAAGGAAAAATCCGTTCTCCATTCGACGTTATGGGGGCTACCCTTCGCGGCACTTTCCCCTTGCGGAGCGGGCACGGCGGCTATCTTGTGCCCTCTTTTGCCTAAAATTACCCTGTTTCGCGTTTCCACCGAGCCATGAGCCAAACCTCCCCCGAAAAAAATACCGTCCTGATGGAGAAAATCGTGAGCCTTTGCAAACGGCGAGGCTTCATCTTCCAATCGGCCGAACTCTACGGCGGGCTCAATGGTTGCTGGGATTACGGTCCCCTCGGAGCCGAGCTGAAGCGCAATCTCAAAGACTACTGGTGGCGCAAGCATGTCCAGGAGCGTGAGGACATCCTCGGTCTCGATGGCTCGATTTTGACCCACCAGGATGTTCTCAAAGCCTCCGGTCACGTCGGTGGATTCTCCGATCCGATGTGCGACTGCCTGCTCAGCCGGGCCCGCCTCCGCGCCGACCAGATTGATCCTCAGAGCGGCACCGCCTACTGGTTCACGGGCGCAACCAACGCCGAGTCCGCCTGGTCGGTGGAACGCCCTTACGCCGTGTTGGTTTCCAGCGAGAATGACGGGGACAAAGCCCGCAAAACGGCCCGACAATACTATGCTCAGTTTCTGACGGACAAACAGATCTCGCCCAAGGCTCTCGAACTCGTTGGCGAGCACACCGAAATTCTGACCGACACGACCCGCTTCAATCCTGACAACGGTTCCCTCCTGACCGAGCCCCGCGCTTTCAACCTGATGTTCCAAACCCGGATGGGTGCCTCAGCTGATGAGAATGACGAATCGGCCATCGCCTATCTCCGGCCCGAAACAGCTCAGTCCATTTTCGTCCAGTTCAAAAACGTGGTTGATTCGAACCGGGTGAAGTTGCCCTTCGGCATCGCCCAGATCGGCAAGTCCTTCCGCAACGAGATCAATCCGCGCAACTACACCTTCCGCTCGCGCGAATTCGAGCAGATGGAGATCGAGTATTTTTGCAAACCCGAAGACGGTCTCCGCCTCACCGATGAATGGCTGGAGGCCCGCCTCAAGTTCTACGAGGAGATCGGGATCCCTAGGGCGCATCTCCATGTTCTCGACGTGCCCGATGGTGACCGGGCTTTCTATTCGAAGAAGACTTACGACATCGAATATGAGTTCCCCTTCGGCATTCAGGAACTCGAAGGTGTTGCCTATCGGACCGACTACGACCTCAGCGTGCACCAAAAAGCGTCCGGCAAATCACTCGAATGGTTCGACGAGGAGACCAAGGAAAAGCTGATTCCGCACGTCGTGGAACCCAGCGCCGGTTGCGACCGCACCGTGTTGGCCCTGATTTGCGAGGCGTTTGAAGAAGAGACCGTGACCGACGAGAACGGCAAATCGGAGATCCGCACCGTGCTGCGCTTCTCGCCGCGGATGGCTCCGATCAAACTCGGCATCTTCCCTCTGCTGAAGAATCGTCCCGAGTTGGTCGAGAAAGCCCGCGAGATTCAGAAAATGCTCGCTCCTTTCATGACTGTCTTTTACGACGAAACCGCCGCCATCGGGCGTCGCTATCGCCGTCAGGACGAAGTCGGCACGCCCTACTGCGTCACCGTGGATTTCGACACCATCGGCGAAAGTGGCGACGAGCTCCGGGACACCGTCACCCTGCGCGAGCGCGACTCGATGACTCAGGAGCGCATCGCGATCAAAGATCTGCGGAGCTTCCTGCTGGACCGGATCATGTGAGCGGAGCGGGCGCGAACATTCCCTCGGGGCTTCCGCCCAAGAGAAAACGAGTCATCGTCCCCTCTTGCAATCGGACCCGACCCGGCGCACCTTCGCGGTGCGATGCCTCTTCTTCCCTCCCTACTCGCCGTCGGCGGCGGCGACACCACAGTCACGGTGATCTGGGGAACCATCATCGCCCTGCTTTTGATCGTCGGGTTCTTCGGCACTTTCATGCCGGTGCTGCCGGGAACGACTTTGATTCTTGCGGGAGTCCTCGTCCATTACTTCGCCCTCGGGCGGGAAAACTCCGGCCTGGGCTGGCCGGGTCTCGTCGTGATCGGACTTCTTTTTCTCGCTTCCCTGGTGGTGGACTGGCTGAGCGGGGCGCTTGGCGCCAAATGGTTCGGCTCCAGCAAATGGGGCGTCCTCGGGGCTGTCATCGGCGGAATCGTCGGACTTTTCTTTGGCATTCCAGGACTGATCGTTGGACCGATCCTCGGGGTATTCCTCTTCGAAATGCTCCTCGGGAAAAAACAGGTTAAAGACGCCTCCAACTCCACTCTGGGGACGGTCGTCGGCGGTCTGGCGGGCATCGTGGTGCGGGTCGCGATCGCTTTGGTGATGATCCTTTGGTATGTCGGTGACGTTTTTGTGATTAACTGATCGCCGCGAGCGCCACTACGCTGGACCCAAGCCCGAGTCCGGCTCGGCCGAAGTAGCTTAGTGGCGTTTGTTTTTATTGTCCGGCCCAACTGGCACGGGTCTTGTTACCTCCATATCATCATGTCGTCCGACCCCCTTGCTTTCGCCAACCGCCCGCACCCTCACCACATCGAGCAACGGGTCGTCATCCTCGGAGGCGGCTTCGCAGGGGTCTATTGCGGTCAAAAAATGTCCCGAGTGCTTGGACGCGTGGGACTGGCCCGCGACCAGGCAGCGATTGTCTCGGACCAGAACTACATGGTTTTCCAGCCCATGCTGGCGGAAGTGGCCGGTGCCTCCATCTCGCCGCAGCACGTCGTCAGCCCGATTCGTCTGCTCTGTCGCGGTCTCTCAGTCTTTCGCGGCCAGGTCGAGCACGTCGATTTGGAAAAACGGGAGATCTCGGTCAATACCGGGAACTTCTCGGCAGGTGTGGTCCTGTCCTATCGCCACCTCGTCCTCGCGATGGGGGCGGAGATCGACCTCAGCCGCGTCCCAGGGATGCCGGAGCACGCCTATGTGATGCAGAATGTCGGTGATGCGATGGTCCTGCGGGCCACCATCCTGTCGCGTCTTGAGGAGGCCAATGCAGAATATCGACCGGAGGTGAGGCAGAGACTCCTGACCTTCGTAGTTGTAGGAGGTGGCTATTCTGGCGTCGAGACGGCCGGGGAGATCCTCGACATGGTGCACGAAGCCGCCCGCTTCTACAACAATGTCTCACGCGAGGATCTCCGCATCGTCCTGATTCACAGCCGGGATCGCATCCTGAATACTTTGAGTGATTCGCTCGGCGACTACGCCGCTCGCAAACTGGTCGCCCGCGGTCTCGACCTCCGCCTCAGTCAACGGGTTCGGGCAGTCACGGCGACGAAAGTGTATCTCCAATCCGGTGATGAGATCAGCACTTCCCTGGTCGTCTCTACCGTGGGAATTGCGCCGAACTCGGTGATCCGCACCCTTTGCGACGACGGTGGTCTCCCGCACGAGAATTACCGGATCCTGACCGACGAGTTTTTACGCGTGCCGGGACACGAGGGCCTCTGGTCGGCGGGGGATTGCGCCTCCGTTCCGCTGGCCGACGGAGGTGGCGCTCCCTGTCCGCAAACCGCGCAGTTCGCCATGCGCCAGGGAGCCACCCTCGCGGAGAATATCGGTCGCTACCTGACCGGGCAAGATCTGAAGCGATTCACCTTCAAGGGTCTCGGAGAACTTGCATCCATCGGTCACCGCACCGCCGTCGCCAACATCATGGGTCTGCAATTTTCGGGAGTTCTCGCATGGTTCATGTGGCGTACCATCTACCTCGCCAAGTTGCCGGGGCTCGACCGTCGTCTCCGCGTCACCATCGAGTGGACGCTCGACTTTTTCTTTCCCCGCGACATCACCCTGCTCAGTCCACGTTACACAAAACACCACCAGCAAGTCCATCTCGAGCCTGACGACATCCTCTTCACCAAGGGCGAGCCTGCTTTTTCGCTCTACGCAGTGAGGCAGGGGCAAGTTGATCTGCTCGACGAGGACGGTCGCGTAGTCCGTTCCATCGGAGAAGGCGATTACTTCGGCGAGCGGGCTCTGGTTCACGGAAACGGCTACCTCTACGATGCCATCGCTCGCGGACGCACGGAGCTCGTTTCCCTCAGCGGAGAGGTGGTCCTACCATTCCTCC
>Ga0163144_10006227_pt1 | contig 26394 bp, 17 predicted proteins | sample OliLak19BULKMAT1_FD_123175 | JGI IMG/M metagenome (GOLD analysis project Ga0163144, IMG submission 123175) | Freshwater microbial mat bacterial communities from Lake Vanda, McMurdo Dry Valleys, Antarctica - Oligotrophic Lake LV.19.BULKMAT1 | ecosystem: Environmental > Aquatic > Freshwater >...
GCCTCAGGCCCGGCCCCGTCACGAAACCTACGTCGACGCCCCATGAACGCTCGGGGCGGCTGGAGGCTGCCAGGAGCGCCGTGGGCGGAGCCGGCGACTTCGGTGGCGCTGGCGGCGCTGCGACCCTCGAAAGGTCTGCGGCGGCTACCAAACCTGCCACCACCAGCCCTGCCGAAGCCCAGCGGCTTTCGGCAGGATCGCGAACGGTGAACGCCAGCCGCCTGCGCGCGAGCAGCTCGCCGGTCGCCGACTGACTTCGGAACTCGATTTCGAAGCTCGGCGTCACGGATTCGTCCTCGCGAACGAAGGCGTAGTAACCGGCGTCGCCCGCGCCCGCGCCCGCGTCCGCGAGCCGGCAACGTCCCCGGCCGAGCACGTGCTCGCAGCGGTTCACTACGGTTTGCGCAACCGCAGGGGCCAGGTCGGACGGAACGTCGATGACGACGGCGGGGAGCATGAGCCGATAAGACTCTACACGGGCCGCCAGAAAGCACGCGCATCGGTGAGCACGCCGTCGCATGCCACGTCGTGGGGCAAGGTCGGCAAGTCGGCTAGCAGTTGAAAGTCGTAGGCCACCGCGATGGCTCGTGCAGGAGGGCAGAAGTCCGGCAAAGTCGCATCGTAAAAGCCGGCGCCGTACCCCAAGCGATGCCCGCTGGGCGCAACTGCCAGCGCTGGCACGAACAACAGCGCCACATCCCCGCGTGTCGCCGACTCGGCCTCAGCCGGCGGCTCCAGAAACCCGCGACCCCGCTCCGCCAAGACCGAAATCCCGGAAGTCAGCCGAAGTCCGGTCACGAGCGCCTCACCCCGCTGCTCGAGAAATGGATAGTAGACACGCTTACCTTGACGGCGCGCCTCCGCATCCAGCTCACGCAGGTCGACTTCCTTCCGCGCCTCGAGCGGAAAGAAAAGCGCAACGCTACTGGCCGCGCGAAACTCTTCTAGCGCGACCGCCCGCGCCACGAGCGCCGCGCTTCGCGACCGCAGTGCATCCACTGGATAGGCCTGCCGCAGCGCCCGAAGACGCTTCCTCAACTCCACCTTGGCGGCTTCGGCCAACTGGGCAACCTGGCTAGCTTCGAACACGGACATGACCTCGACCCGGGTGATGGTAGCCTCGCCCGGTGCGACACGCGTACCTCATTCCAGCGTATCAAGCGGCCAATAGTGTCGGCCAAGTCATCGAAGGCTTGAAAAAGCTCGCCCCCGAAGCACAGGTTTTAGTCGTGGACGACGGGTCGACCGACGACACTGCGGCAGTGGCACGACTCGCCGGGGGAGAGGTGATCCGTCACGCCAAAAATCAGGGCAAAGGCCGAGCCCTGCGCACTGGCTTCGCCTGGCTCGCCGAGCGCGGCTTCGAAACGGCGGTCACGGTCGACGCCGATGGGCAGCACCGCCCCGAAGACGCCGTCAGGCTGGCCGAGCATCCTGTCTCGCCTCAAGCGCTGGTGCTGGGGGTGCGCGATCTAGCGCGGGACGGCGCCCCCAAGCCCAACCAATTCTCCAATCGATTCTCCAATCTGTGGGTGTCGTGGTTCAGCGGCCGAAAGCTGTCCGACACGCAATGCGGACTCAGGCGCTACCCAGTCGCCGCCACCCTGGCGCTCGGCTCGACCGCGCGGGGCTACGGCTTCGAGTGCGAAATGCTCGTGCGCGCGACACGACGCGGCATGTCGATCGTGGAAACGCCAGTCAGCGTCATCTATCCGCCGAAGGAGTTGCGCGTCTCACACTTCCGCGTCCTCGCCGATCCGGTGCGGATCGTGCTTCGGCTGGTGCACACCGCCGCCACGGTGCGGAGAGGCCGTTGAGCCCGCGTCTAGCGCGGGCTGGCAAGCTGCTCGCCGGCGTAATCGGCGTCTCCGTCGTGACGCTGCTCGTCTTCCATTTCGCGGTCGGACGCGCCGCCCACCTCGAGCCGCCGCGGCTAGCGCTCCCAACCTTGGAGGTCTCTAGTTCAGCCTCGGGCGTTAGATACTTCGCAGGTTCCTACGCGCGGCGCGAGGGCAACATCTTGCAGGTCGGTTTGCGCGGCACACCGGAGGCCATCGGCTTCGCCCACGCGCGCCTGCTCTACCCAGAAATGGTCCAAAACGAGGGGATTCTACTTACCCGTTTCAGCGAGCAGGTGCCCAGCCGCCTACTGCGCTCATTCCTGATGGACCTGGCGCAGCTTCGTTACCGAAACGTAGACCGAGAAATGAGCGAGCAGCGCCTGCGCGAGATCGCAGCCGGAGCGCTGGCCTTTCGACCAGATCCGTACGCGACTCTGTTCCCGACCTTCCAGCGTTTCGTCTACCTCAACGCGCTCTACGACATCTCGCTGTCGTTCGAAGGCTCGCCGCTCATTGGCTGCACCACTTTTACCTTCGGCCAAGAGGCGACGAGCGACGGCTCCAGCATGTTGGCGCGCGCCTTCGACTTCGAAGTGGACGAAATTTTCGACCGCGGGAAAGCCATCTTTCTGGTGAAGGAAGAGGGAAAAATCCCCTTCGCTTCCGTCGCCTGGCCTGGGCTCGTGGGGGTGGTCAGTGGCATGAACTTGGAAGGACTGGCCGTTGTCGTACACGGCGGCCGCGCTGGTGAGCCTCGTGCTAGCGGCGAGCCGGTCGTCCACGCCTTGCGACGCGTTCTCTCCGAAGCCACCACCAGCGAGGGCGCCGCCCGACTGCTCGCCGAGCGGGCACCCATGGTCAGCCACATCGTGATCGTGTCGGACGCCGGCGGCCGCTCGGTAGCCATCGAGCGCGCGCCGGGGACGAACGACGCCCTACGTTGGTTGCCCAGCCGCGCCGCGATCACCAACCATTTCGAAGCAGCATTGCGAGACGATCCCAAGAACACCCGCGTGCGGGAGCAGACGTCCACGATTCCGCGAAGGCAGCGGGCCGATGAGCTTTTGGGCGAGATTTCGGCGGCCAATCAGCAGCTCACTCCACTGGCTCTGGCCAAGCTGCTACGCGATAGGAAAAAGGCGGGGGGTGCCTCGCTTTCGCTGGGCGATCGCCGCGCCATCGATGCCCTGATCGCGACCCATGGCGTCATCATGGAAACTGGCTCGCGCAAGCTATGGGTCAGCGAGTCGCCGCACCTCCTTGGTCGCTTCATCGCGTTCGACCTGCGGACACTCCTTGCGAGCGACTACGACCCCGAGCGCGTTCCAGCCTCTCCGCTCGAAACTCTCCCCGAGGACCCCCTCCTCACCACCGGCGACTACGCCAAATGGAACTCGACGCAACTCCCGTCCGGCAAGCGCCCCTAGCCCGGCAAAAAGCATCCCCCCCGTCGAGCCATCGCGACGGGTCCGCGAGGGGGCAAACCGTTAGTCTTCTGCGGCGGTGGCGGAGTCTTTGACGCGTAGCTGTACGAGCTTTTCTTGGATCTGCTGCGCGCGTGAGCCGTCGACTACGTCCGAATGACACGCGGCTTTGTTGCCCTTCTCGACGCCGACGGCGGACTGGGTCTTGGAAGCCAAGCGGTGAAGCTCTTCGGCCGGGAGAACACCGCGTTTTTCGAGGATTTCTCGCTGCTCGGGGCTGAGCGCCGGCGACTTCATGACTCGCTCCCGGGCAAAACCGTCGGCCTTGCCGCTCGTAAACTCGACGATTTCTTTCGAGATGCGCACGGAGCACCAGTCGTGGCCGCACATGGCACAAAAGTCGGTGTCCACGTCGAGGTCCTCGTCATGGAAGGCGCGCGCGGTGTCGGTGTCGAAGGCGAGCTCGAAATGCTTATCCCAGTTGAGAGCGGCGCGCGCTTTGGTCAGAGCGTCATCCCAGTCCCGGCTGCCCGGAATGCCGAGCGCAACGTCAGCTGCGTGAGCCGCAATCTTGTAGGCGATGCAGCCTTGCTTGACGTCGTCCTTTTTGGGCAGCCCGACGTGCTCCTTGGGCGTTACGTAGCAAAGCATCGATGCGCCGTGGTAGGCGGCTGCGGTGGCGCCGATGCAGCTGGTAATATGATCGTAGCCGGGGAACACGTCGGTCACGAGCGGGCCGAGCACGTAGAAGGGCGCTCCGTGACACACCGTACGCTGCAACTTCATGTTGAATTCGATCTGGTCGAAGGGAACGTGGCCTGGGCCTTCGACCATCACCTGGCAGCCCTTACGCCAAGCTTTTTCGGTGAGCTCGCCAAGCGTGTCCAGCTCGCTCAGCTGCGCTTCATCGCTGGCGTCCGCTAGACCTCCCGGGCGTAAACCATCACCGAGTGAGAAGGAAACGTCGTACTCGCGCATGATGTCGCAAATCTCGTCGAAGTGCGTGAACATCGGGTTTTGCTTCTTGTGGACGAGCATCCATTTGGCGAGCAAGGACCCGCCCCTGCTGACGATGCCAATCAAGCGCTTTTCCACGAACGGCAAGTGCTCACGCAGCACGCCCGCATGAATGGTGAAGTAATCAACGCCTTGCTTGGCTTGATGCAGCAGGCCCTTCATGATTTCCGACTCGGTCAAGTCCTCGATCTTGCGACCGATAATCATCGAGTAGATCGGCACGGTGCCGATCGGCACCTTGGAGTTTTTGACGATCGCCTCCCGGCACTCGTCCAGGTTGCCACCCGTTGACAAGTCCATCACCGTATCGGCGCCCCAGCGCACCGACCAATGCAACTTCTCGACCTCTTCGCTCGTCGAGGAGGAGACAGGCGAAGCGCCCATGTTGGCGTTGATCTTGGTTTGAGTAGCCCGACCAATCGCCATCGGATCCAGCTGGAACCCCAGGTGAACCTTGTTGGCGGGGATGATGGCGCGGCCGGCGCCCACTTCGTCTCGGACCTGTTCTGGCGTTAGGTGCGGCTCGCGTTCCGCGACGCGCCGCATCTCTTGCGTGACGACACCCAGGCGCGCGTGCTCGAGCTGCGTGAGTGCCGTAAAACCAGCAGGTGCAGTCGCAAAGGCGCCTGAGCGTGACCAGCCAACGGGCAGAAAATCCCAAGCTGTCTTGTTGCTAGGAGCCGGCATGCCGGGCGTATCTGGCGACGAGAAGGAGAGCGGCCTACCAATGGCCGGTGGGTTCGCGAACGAGCCCGGATTGGTGCCTTCGCGGGCGCTCGAAGGGTTGAAAGCGCCACGCAGCGGAAGATTTCTTGAGGCCATCGGCTTTACTCTCTCGTGTGATGAGGGAGCGACGCCGAAGCGACCTCGACGACGCTTCCCTACGCCGGTCCAAACCGGATCAGGTTCAACGGGTACTTCTCAGCGGTCCAAACAGGCGACCGCGCCCCGAGCGACCCGCAGACCCTAACACGTCCCCAAGCGCCGGGCCAACGGCCGGAACCAAGTAGCAGTCTTGATCCGTTGTCGGGGCCCCGCCCAGCGCGGCCCTGGGCTCAAGATTAGACAGATCTCTGAAGTCCGGCTGGGCCCGGCAGAGATAGGTATGAGAGGGTGACGCTGCCGCTCGATGGGCTTGGTAGAAGCGGCTAGACCGCGGACGTCGCAAGCGTCAGTGCACCCGCCGCGAGCTAATCGTCTAAGACTCGTGACGATTCATGACCCATGGCACCCTCGCAAAGGTGTCGCGCGTACTCCCGGCGGTGCCGATCTTTCACCTCTGTGCCCGGTCTAAACCTCGGATTCCGCTTGACGAGCTTTCGGCGCGGTGACGCTCACTCTTGCGCTGTTCGACGCGAGCTTGGGGCTCGGAGCCCGCTCAAGGCTCGTCCGCGCGTTTCGGCGAATTGAACGAGTTTCAACGCCTTTTTCAAGCGAAAGCGCGCGTTCGCGCAGCTGAGAACCTCGAAAATCGTGGATGTAGGCTCGACTCATGCAAGCCGCTTCAACCGATAGCCTGACGAAGCTCATTCCCGGCGCAAGCCACAGCCTTTCGCATCTGTCCGATAGCGAGCTGCTCGCTAGCACCCGGCACCTGGTTGGAAAGTCGAATCAGCTGCTAGCGGCTCTGCTCGTGCACCTGGCCGAGGTCGAGGCGCGAGGCGTCTACCGTACGCGGGCGTGCTCGAGCCTCTACACTTACTGCATTTACGAGCTGCGTTTTTCGGAAGACGCCGCCGCGCGCCGCGCTGGCGCGGCGAAGCTGGTGAAACGCTTTCCGGCCTTGCTGGATGCCGTTGCCAGTGGCGAGCTTCACCTGACCGGCCTGCTGATGCTCGGACCGCATCTCACGCCCGAAAACCAGATCGACGTGCTGGCTCGCGCTAAGCTGCGGACCAAGAAGGAGCTTTCGAAGCTGATCCGCGCACTGGCCCCGCTGCCCGCGGTGCCCGACCGCATCGAACCCTTGGGACCCGAGCCCGCTCCGATAGCCGATAGTCCCACTTGGGAAGAATTCGTGCAGTCCCTTGGACCACTAACTCGGGAGCTCGCTCCGGGAAAACGGCCGCGAGACTGGGCGAATGACACGCTCGACCTTGGCGACACCGAGCTTCAAAGCACTGAGCTCTCGGCGAGCTCGGGGCAACTGACTCACGCCCCAGCGCGGGCAGCAGATCAGGACTTGGCGCACGCGCCAGCGTCGCCAGCGCGGGCAACAGATCAGGCCTTGGCGCACGTGCCAGCGTCGCCAGCGCGGGGCGGAGGTGAGCTGTCCGAGCTGCCGCCCTTGAGCGGACCGCAGCCCTACCAGATGCAGTTCACCACCAGCGAAGAGCACATTGAGCTCGTTGAGCGGGCCAAGGCGCTCCTCTCGCGCCAAGCGCCAAGCGGCCTGGGTGAGCTGCACCTCCAGGCGATGAGGATGCTCGTTACGGTGCTCGAAAAGCGGAAGTTCGCTGCCACGGCGCGGTCGGGGCAGCCTCCCAGCCCAGCTAAGCAAGCAGCAGCCGACGTTTGGCCCCGAGAAACTGCTTCGTCTGCCCGCGCTGAAGCCAGCAATAGCAGGCACACAACGGGCGACGCACCGGGGCCCCTTGAGGCGTCGCGGGCTGGCTCAAGTAAGGGCCAAAACCCGCCCCGGCCGCGCCGCCGCAGCCGATACATTCCAGCCGCCGAACGACGCGCCGTCTTCGAGCGCGACGTTGGACGCTACGCTTACGTTGACGAACGCGGCGAGCGCTGTCGAGAAACCCACGGCCTCGAAATCCATCATTTGAAAGCCTTTGCGAAAGGCGGCGAGCACCACGCCGCAAATCTGGCGCTCCGTTGCACGTCGCACAACCTGCTGGCCGCTGAGCAAGACTACGGCCGTGAGCATGTCGCGCGAAAGCGCGACGCCTCCAGACACGAACCCCTGCGTAGCGTGGTCAGCAGCGAACAGCACGCTCTCCGCCCCGCAGATTCGCCCGTAACGCCCAGCGCGTCACGCAGCCCAACCCCGCGCTAGGTCTTCACGGTGGCACGCTTTGCCCGACCCGGCGTCTGACGAGATGTGACGAATGATGAGGGGCCCTGGGAAGGGGTTCGGCTGCAGGGGCGGGAGCGCCCTCGGCAGGGGCTTCGAGCAAGGCTGGAGCTGGGTCGCGCTCGCGCGGGGCCTCGCTCGGACTCGGCGCGGAGCCGGAGATTTCGGTATAGCTCGCGACGACCAGCGCTGCGGCGAGGACGGGCGCCGTGCCCACCACCGCATTCTTCGCTCTCTTTCTCGGTATGCGCTGATCAGTCGGCATGACGGCCGCAGGCGCCGAGCCCGCTTCATCCCATCTATCCCCCTGCCGATTGGCCGATCCCGCTCCCGAACCCGGCCCAATCACCAATCAAGGCGGAACCAAGCAGCAGCCGCTTTCGAGCCGCTTCTCTCAGCGTTGGCCCACCTTGAGTGTCTTGGCGCGGGCCCGTGAGCGTTTCTTGGGCTCGTAGTAAAGGCGGGCCTCGGCGCCGCCGTCCTCGACCGCGACCGGCATGGTTGCTTGGAGGTCGTAGTCGAACACCTGGGTGGCGCTGGGACCGAGGGCGGTGATGTATAGGATGAGCTGCCTGCCGGTGACCTCGAACTTGGAGAGCTTTCCTTGGTCGAGGTAGCGCTGCAAGTCCTCGGTGTCCACGCTGAAGCCCGGGGCAATACCGAGCGTGAGCAGCACCATGTTTTGAGTGACCGCTTCGTTGTTCACGACCGTGACCGTAGCTTTTACGGTTTCGTCTACGAAAAGCGTGTCCTTGTCGTAGCTGACGTCGATCGATAGCGGTCCCTCCGGTTCGGCGGGCACGAGCGCCCAGGGCAAGTGATGGCCCGCGACCAAGTTGTAGCTGGGCTTACCTGTGCCGCTGAAACTGAGGCTCACGTCGTGAGCGCCCGTGGTTGCAAGGTTGCTGAGGTCGATCCTCGTCATCACGTCGCTTTGCGCCTTGCTGAGCGCGACGGACTTGGCCTGCACGCCGTCCACGCTCACGCTCAGGTTGCCCACGGCGCCGGTCGTGCCCTTGCTGGCCGCGAGTAGCAGCGTACGCAAGGTCCAGATGGTCGCCTGAGTGGAGCCAAAGTTGCCGTTCGGATCCTTTTTGCTGGTGAGGTACTTGAGCGCGCCATCCACGAGCGACGGAAAACCGCCGGCGCTCAGCAGCGCGTGCGTGACGAGCGCGGTGGAAGCGACGGTCGCGTCGTCGCCCCCGCCGTAGAAGTTCGTCTGGGTGTCTCCCGAGTCCCAATAGACGGCGTCACCCTCGGCTCTTTTCAGAGAGTCGAGCAACGTGAGCACGTTGCCCAGCTCCGGATCGTCGGGCGCGCCCGCGGCAAAGGCGTTGGCGACGATGCCCAGGGTATAAGCGTCGCTACTGCTACCCAATTCGGCCTTCACGTAGGAGAGCGCAGCCTGAACCGAGCCGCCCGTCTCGCCCGCGCTCGCCAGCGCCCAGGCCGTGAACGCGGTGTTGCGCACGACGCTAGTGTGGAAACTGAAGAACTCGGACATGTCGCCCTTGAACGAGCCGTCCGGCTCTTGCTGCGCGATGATCCATTGTACGGTCCGCGCCAGCATGGCCTCGTCCACCGCGTGCACCCGCGCCATGTCGGCGAACTCCATGATGCCGAAGGCGGTAACCGACAAGAAGGGCGCCGGATCCTGCTCGCCGAACCAGGAGAAGCCCCCACCCTGGTGCTCGAAGGTCAAGAGGCGTTGGTAGCCGGCCGACATCAGCGTCTCCGCCTTGAGCTCGATCTCCGGGGTGATCTGCCCAGTCGCTTTCATGTATTCGGTGACGAGCACGTTGGGCCACGCAGAGGAGGTCGTTTGCTCGAAGCAGCCGTTGGGCTCGGCTAAGATGCTGTCCATGCCCTGAACGGCTTGCGCCAGGAAGGCGGGGAAAATATCCAGGTACAAGACCTCCGAACCGGGAACGGCGTTGGGTGGGAAAGTCACCGACTCCGTCAAGGCCCCGCTGCCCATGCTACCGGACAGCGCTTCCGGAAACGCCTTGCCATCCGGCACCACACGCACGTTCCGGGCGACGGCGTCCGATTTCTTCTCGCCCGTGGCGATCACGGTGAGAGTCTTGAAACCCACCTCGTTCACGCGCACCGGGAAGCTCACGCCCGTCACTTGGCCCGGCTCGAGGGTGAGGCTGCTGGTGGTCGTGCCGAGCGCCGTGTACCAAGAACCCGGCTGCAGCTCGATGGACACGGTCTGTGGCACGTCCAGGTAGTTGTAGACAGCGATCGGAAAAGTGACCTCGTCGCCGCGGGTGAGCGCCGCGGGAAAGTTCACGTCGACGAAGAAGTCTTGAAAGACTCGAATGCCGCTCTCGCTCCCGCCCAAGCGCCCATCCGCCGAGTTCGCGAGCGCTGACACGCGCCACTCCGTAATGCTGTCCGCCATACCCACGTCGATGCTGGCCTTGCCGTTCGAGTCGGTAATGATCGAGGGGTTGACGTACAAGGTCTCTGGGAAATCGCGGCGCACGCGAGGTCCCGAATCTTCTTGCCCGTCCTCTGGGGCGAGGACCGGTCCACCCCCCTCCAGCCGAAGCGGCGCTGCCACCCGCGGCGTTGTTGCCGGGCGCGGCAAAGTTAGGCCGCTCCGCCGAGTCCACGCCCTGCGTTGGCTGAACGCCCAACTCGCCGAAACCGAAGTTGAAAGAGGCATCATCTGGCGTGCCTCTCAGCTCATCGGGCCCAGCGCCTGCGAGCGTCACCTGCGTTTGATCGCTACTCACGCTGAAAGCGTTGCCCCAAAAGTCGTAGGCGGCGACCGCATCCTTGGTCGGTAGCAAACAGCAGCAGCTGGTTCTCGATGCCGGGGACGATGTCAGTCGATTCGGGAACGAGCGCCACGTTCGCGCCTTGCGCAGAAACGGTGACTAGCAGCGACTTTTCGACTTTCTGTCCGGCGCTGTCGCTGACCGAGACCCGGAGCTCCACCGCGGCGTTGCCCTGACCGAGGGGCAAACCAGGCAAAACATCAGGCAGATTGAGCGCAAATTCGTAGTGACCTTCGGAGTTGAGCGAGCCCATGACGGTCTGGAATAAGGTCGAGCCGACGTCGACGGAATGGCCTTCGACGACGACAGCACCCGTCACCGGCTTCCCGAAGAAGTAGCGAGAGTCAATCACACCGCGAATAGTGGAGCCTGGCGCGTACCAGGGCTCCTCGGTCTTTACGACGACATCGAACTTGGGCAGAGCGTAGTGAGACACGCTCACGGTTTTCTCGCTCGTGACGTCGCCGGTCAGCACGCGGACCTTGAAGGTGCCTTCGTTGAGGATCCCGCCCAGCTGAAAGCGCGTGAAGGCGACGCCGTGCTCGTCGGTCTTGACTGCCTTCTTGAATATCTTGTTGCCCTTGCCGTCCTCGATCTCGAAGGTGGCCGCCGAACCGCTGAGCGGCGTGTTGCCTTCCCGGCTGAGCGACAAGGCACGAAGGTTGATAACCTGACCGGGCTGATAAATGGGTTTGTCGGTGGTCAGCAGCAGCTTTTGCTGGGTGTCGTCCACCCGCACCGGGTCTTTCAGCTCGGTTCGGGTGCCGTGGGCGCTCATGCGCGCTCGCACCGCGAAATCTCCGGCCTTTTCCAGTAGCAGGTTGATCTTGGCGTCGCCCGTAGCTTCGGTGGTACGACGTGAGTCTCTTGGACTCTGTCGTTTTGCATGACCTCGAACGTGACCTCTTGCGCCTCGAGTGGGCGGTTCCTCATCGCGTCGTGCGTGCGCACCCGATACGAAGCTTCGCGCCCCTTGCGTACGACAGCGGGACCCTCCACGCGCAGCTCGTACAGGGGGACCACGTAGAGCAAGCTGCGAGTGACCCGCAGACCTTTGGGAGTGCCGTCGTCGACGCGCACGTTGAAGCTCACGAGGTTGGCTTGAGACTCCAGCCCCTGGGGCGCCGGGATGGACCCAGTCAAGGTGCCGGTCTCTTCGGCCTCGAGGGAATACGGAAGCTCCACCACCGAAAGCTCCGTTGCGCCGTCGACGCTGAGCAGTCGCAGTTGCAGCTTACCGGAGCTTGGGCGACTCAGCAGCGAGGTCACGGGCACGCTCACCGTCAGGATGTCGTCCTCTATCACCCCTTGAATGTTCGGCTCGTCCACAGACAGGTTGCTGTTCTGCGTGCGGTCGCCGGTACCCACCACCACCGTGCTGCCACGGGGTCCCGAGTCGGAGCCGCAGGCCAATCCCAGGGTGCCGGAGGCTGCCAGCAAGAGCGCGAAGGGCGCGGTGCGAAGGCGCGTAGTCCCGAGCCGACGTGAGCGAGCATGATTGGAAGCCATATGGGTTACCCTCGGCCGCTGCTGAGTTCACGATTTGTGCCACCACTGGGCCAACGACAAAGCGCTGCCGTTGCGGCGCGTTTCGCCTATGTCAGCCCATGTAGGTGCTTCCGGGGGGCTGACAGGCCAAGACCCTGCCACACCGACCTGGCTCAACTGGCACAACTTCTTTGGAGACCGCGACGTCAAAAAACCGCACTCCCAAAGCCAAACTCCCATCGCACGACGTCGGGTTACTCGCGAGGTTGTCGGACAAGGCCGGTCGAGATGGATGAGTACAGGCTCGAGCAGTCCTGCCCCGGGGCGACGCCGTCGCGGGCGCCGAGCTCTGCTGGGTCGTAGAAGGGTGAGTTGGGGCGAGAGCGGAACAGCGAACCGGATTGACCGGTCGCCTCGTCGAAGTAAAAGATCGCGCGCTCGTCAGCAGATAGCCCCGTGATGAGCTTGTACTGCCCGGCGGTATCTCCGCCCAGCGTGAAGGGGTCGATGTCTTCCCCGATATCGAAAACGCCGTCGCTTCCGAGCGGGCTCTGGACCACCACCGAGTTGCCGAAATAGCGTACTTGGTAGAGCTGCTGACCGTCGCTAGAGAGGACGGGCCAACCGACCGACTGCCCCGTCATACCCTTGAGCAGATTGATTCTCAAAAAGCGCGTCTCGTCCACCTCCGTACCGAACGCCTCCCCGCGCGCGCTCCGCGACAGCTCGCCGAAGCCGGCGTGGTCGGCTCGCACCACGATCAAAAGCAGGCCGTCCGCCGACAAGGAGACGCCGCTCGCCGCCTCGTAGTCCGGCGGCAAAGCCACGCTCAGCTCGGAGAACTCGTCGGTGTTTTCTGCGCGATCTGCTACGTAAAGGCCTGCCGCGTTGCCTGTCCCGCTCACGAAGGCGATGCTCTTCTCGTCGGCCGCCATGGAGAGCAGCGTAATCTCAGTCATCTGCCCGATGGGCTGGGGCTCCTCCGCACCAAAACTGGCGCTCGGATCGCATAGCCCCGGAGGAGCGTCCGGCAGTGGCTCGGCATCGTCAATCAGGGCGCCTCCCGCGCCGTCCCCGCCCGAGCTAGACCCTCCCTCGTGGCCAGCACCCGCTTCCAGGCTAGCGTCACCGGCCTGTGCTGACCTGCCGCCTGGAGTGTAGCCAGTTCTTCCCCCGCCGGCAGTGACTGGAGCTGCGGGGCGGCCTTCCTCTCCCCCACACGAGGCGAGCAGGACGAAGCTGAAAAAAAGGCGGCGCATCTCTACTCTGCAGGAGGACAGCTGTAGGACTGCCGCCAGTTGGTGAGCGCCGGGGTTGAGGTGATCTTCTTGTTCGGAATCAGGCGCACCGTGACCAGCAGGTACCGTCGCTGTGGTACCTCGGCAGCCTCGAGCAGAGCGCCGACGTCTTGGCCCACCCAACCGGTGACCGTCGCACCGGTTACGGTGGCAACGTGCACGACGCCCGGAGTGACGACCGGATCAGGCGCTAGCGGGAGCTGGGTAAAATCAGCCGGATCGTCGGCTGTCTCCGCGTAAATTTCGATAGCCGAGCCGACGGGCGGCGTGACCGCTTGCCAATCGAAGAAGCGCCAAACCGGCAGGGTCCCATCCCCGCACTCCGCCTCGTAGATGCGCTCGAAGTTGTCGGGAGAATAGGTGGGAAGTGGTGGCGGTTTGGTGCAGACGTTCGCGACGCAAACATTACCGAAGCAGCAGTCGGGGGTGTCCGAGCAACCTCCACCCACTGCGATGCAGGTGTTGGGGGGCGGCACGGAAGTGCAGTGCCGCGTAGGCGGAACGGTGACCGGCGCGTCGATCCGGCAAACGGCGGTTTTGGCAGCGCCAGTGCCGCCGCAGCAGTCTTCATCTACGTCGCAAGCGGACGCCGCGGTCACGCCCGGCGCGCGGCAGGCTTCGGCGACCCAATACGCGCGCTCGTTCAGGTAGTTCCCGGTCGTCTCCGTGTAGTTCTGGTTCGGCAGAAAGAAGGAGGGGCGGCTACGATCCGTGGCGGCGCTGACGCTGTCGTCCAGCGCGGAAACCCAAAGCATGCTCTGGATCTGCGCCGTATTCGTCATCGAGGTGTAGCTGGTTACATCCGAGTAGTTCTGCTGCACGGCCGGTAGATTCAGGGTGTTGCCATAGGGCCGAGTACTGGTGAAAACGGCCCAGCGGTAGCCGCCCGCGGTTGCCGGGAGCATGGTGGCTTGGTAGGCCTTGTTCCTATCCTGGACGCGCTCGCCGTCGTTCATCTTGGCCAGACGTACGGGCGTTGGCGTGGCGGAAGCCGTGTCGACCGACCACTGTTGCCCAGGGTCTTCGAAGTAGTTGGTCGGCCCCATGTAGCCGTACTTGGTCCAGCTGTTTCGGCAGCACGAGTCGCCGGGCGTTGTGGTTTGGTAGAGAACGCTGCGCGAATCGCTCTCGAAGGCGGGCCACTTGATGACGTCGCCGTAGGGCCAAGTATTGACCATTTGCCGGCGGTTCTTGAAGAGCTTGTCGGTCTGGCTGAAGTCCAAGGTACTGAGACCCTTGCGCCAGCCAGCGCCCATGGACGAATCGCCATCGACGAACACGAGCTTGCTCCCATCGGGCGCGAAGGTCGGCAACAGCATGACGCGGGGGCCAAGCCCCCAGCCGCCTACACTCTGGGCCGTGACGTCAACCGGCGGTGAACCAACAGCGTTCGGCGTTTCCCAGGCGTAGTAGCTGGTGTTGTTGCCGTTGTCCCCGCCCGAGCGAAGGTACCCGTTGAGAGTGGTGTCGCCCGTGGGCTGAAAGTTCGCGGACGGAATGGCCGTGAAGGCTAGCGCGCCGTTGCAAGCCGGCTTCCACCTGGCCTTGATGGAAGCGCCGCCGGTGTTCTCGGTCCAGTCAACCTTGAAATCGTAGAGCTGCGCAGAATCCAGCCAGATCACGCCCGTCCTGGTACCGGTACTTGTGACGCGCACCACGCGTTCAGCACCGATCCACAGCGACGCCGTATCATTGGCGATCACCTCGAGCTCGTGCACGCCGGTGCAGGCTGGCTGGAGGCGCCCCGTGAAACGACCGGACCAGGTATCGCTATTGGTCAGGGAGCGTCCGTAGGTATGCCTGTTGTTGCCCCAGTCGAAATCCAAGTTGGGGACGTAGGTGGTGTAGGCTTGAGGCGTGCTAGCGTTTGCCGGTAGCGTCGTTCCACCGAAATCGATCGTGTCGTAGAAGGTGGCTAAAAGGCCGTTGGCGGGCGCCGCGAAAGTGGCCGGTGGGAAGATGCGCGCGCTGGGCACGTCTTCCTGGGTCGGGATGATGCCAGGCATGAGCCAGCTGAGGCGGGCGGAGGCGGCGCCGGTCGCGTCCGAGTGGACGATGCGGATCGCGTACTTTTGATCGGCTGTGACTGCCATAGCTGCGGCGCAGGTGTTGGTCGCCGCCGCCGCGGTGACCTTGTTGACACCATCGACGCTGAGCGTTACGCCATCGTCGGATTGAATGCACCACTGAAGGTTGCCGGTGGCAGGAGCCTCCACCAACGCCGCCCAGGTGGACGTGAAGCCATCCACGTTGATCCCAGGAGCCGGTGCGAGGGTTCCCCAATCGTGCGTCAGATCGGCCTCGAGCCTGGTCACGGTGTTGGCCGCGCCGTCCTGGTAGGTGACGAGCGCCCCACGCCGGGCGCCGGCGGGATACAGCATCGACTGTGGAACGAACCCATAGGCGACGTTGGCACTGGACCAACGCAGCTTCACCATGGTTTGAGCGTTCTGGTCTACCGCCTCCAGCCTGATCGAGGTCGGTCCGCCTCGGGTTAGCGGCGCAACACCGGTGAATTTGGTGGCCACTCCGGCATAGGCGAGCTGGTCGATGATGACGCTGCCCCCCACGCTGAGGCGTACGCCCGCTGTGGTCTCGACCTCGAACGTATGGTCCTCGGTAAAGTAGCCTTCCACGTCGCCGTTCCACGCAACGCTGAAAGCGTCCGCCGGAACCGGCCCGCCTGGGCTGGCGGCCCAGTCGAAGTTGACGTGCGCATCGAGACGCTTCCAAGACCAACCGCTAAAGGTATTGGTCGAGTAGTAGTCCGCCAGAAGGCCTGTGCCTCGACCGCCGGAGATCATCGTCGTGGGCAGCGACACCAGGCGAGTCGTGGTGTTGATGCCGACGACGGTTTGATTCGAGTTGCCCCAAATGTTGTTGGCGGCAAACACGTACTTGCCGTCCGGCGTCAAGGGTGCCCAGGCGAAGCCGCGCCAGTCGCTGGCACCACTCGAATAGGGAGCGGAGGGGCTGACGAAGTCACTGAGCAGCGTAAGGTTGCCGGCGGTGTCTACGTTCGAAATGCCGCCGTTGGTACTGAACGATCGGTCGGTGGTGACGAACTTGCTCCCATTGGCCGACATGGAGTGGCAAACCGGGCAGCCATTGTTGTTCGCGAAGGCGTTCTGAGCGACGATGTCGCCACCTGGGTCCAAGCGCATGATCTTGGCCGTGCCACCGCCGTACTGCGTGTAGAAGATCTTGCCGCGTAGCGGGGCGCTCGCGAAGGCGACGGTCTTGGCAATGGGATCCTTGAGCGCACCGCCAACGATCCGCTGAAGCGCGATCTTGCCAGTGCCACCCTTGGCAGTCTTTTCGAAGTATTCCCAAACTTCTCGAGAAAAGCTGAAGCGGTTGTTGGCCGCCGGCGCGAGGATCTTCGACCAGGAAAACGTGGTAGCACCCGTAGCGGGGTAGCTCAGCGTGATCTTGACCGCACTGGCCGGCGTTCCGCCCGTGTCCCACTGCAGGACGGGCGGCTTGAGCGCCAGCGGCAGCACGGTCCCATCGTAAGGGTAGAGGATGGTTGCAGTATCGGCCCCGGTCGAGGCGCTCGCAGCGAAGGTGGCCGCAGTACCGACAGGCGCCTCGGAGGTGTCGACTGCATCTACAATCACGTTGACGTTCGCAGTATCGGAGAACTCCTGCACGTAGGCGCTGACCTGAATCGGGCCTGAAACTGGACTGGCGAGCGTGACGACGCCGCCGGAGACCGTCGCCCGGTCCAGCTTGTCTAGGCCCCAGACCGCGGTAATGACGCCGTCGTAGCAGTCTGCTGGCACGACGCTGAGCGTGAGCGCGGCTGTGGCAGGCGACACCACGAAAGGCGCCGTGCCAGCGCCTGGAGGTCGCAGATAAATCTCGGAAATAATCGACTCGGCGATGGTGGCCGAGCTCCACTTCAGTTGTGCCGACGCTCCGCCGCCGTTTTCGAAGTACTCCATGCGGATCTGAGCGGGGGTGCCGGCGGTGAGCGCTACGGCCGCCGTCGCGTACTGTGTCGGCCCCTGATCGATCCACCTATTGATGAGGAGCGTGCCATTGATCCACAGCCGCACGCCGTCGTCCGTTCGAGTGTAGAAGGTGTAGTTGCCCGAGGCCGGGGGGATGACAACGCCTGTCCAACGCACGCTAAAGCTGTCGGTGCCGACACCCGCCGGACCGGGCGCCGCGTTGCCCCAATCGAAGTTGACGCGGGGGTCCACGCGCTGAGCGGTCACGACCCACGCAGCTGGAATCTCAGTAACGCTGTTGTTGTGCTGATTGAAATACTCGCCCAGCAAGCCGCTGGTCGCGTTGATCTGAGTGACAGTGAGCGTCTGCGTCGGCGGGTCCAGCTTGATGTCGGTGCAGCTATTCGCGGCGTTCGGGTCAGGCGGCACGGCGGTCAACGTGAGCCCATCGTCGGTCGCAGTCAGACCCCCGTCGCCTACATCCAGCCCAACCGGGTCGTCGATCACGACCTGGCAGTAGGGATCGCAGGGGTTGTCCACGCAGGCTCCGGAATTGCCGAGCGCTTGCGCCTGCTGGCCTTTGGGGGAATCTGGGATCTTGGCGACCTTGTCGCCCTCGCACGCGCTCCAGACGCCTTCCTCGCACACCCGCTCACCCATGGAGCAATAGGTGTAGCCCTCCGAATGGCGTGACACGCTGCCGCAATCGATGACCTCGGCCTCGGTGTCGCAGGGGCAGCCCGTTGCAGGGGTCTTGCAAGACACGGCTGGGGGGAGGGCGATGTGCGTGCCTCCCCCACCTGTCGGGTTCGAGTGGTTCGCCTTGTCCGCACAGCCAAGCGCAAGCACGAGAAGCAGCAGCGAGCTCCCGCTCGACCTCCTCACGCCGTCGCTAAAGTTATAGGTCACGCAAGCTCCCCTTCACATCTCGTGCCGAGCCGTTCTCCGACTCGCGACGGCAACCTTCCCGCAGAGTGCCTATGTCGGGAAGGCACCGAGATCGCAACTTGATGCGTAGGTCCGCAAGAATCGCAAGGCGCGGCACGAGCGGCGCGCCCAACGGGGTCGCAGCTGCGCACCCATTCCCACATACGCCGCTGCGCGCCACTGTTGGCGTAAGCTGAAGGGCACTTTGGGTCGTCAGGTGGGAGCTCCTGAACGATTGAACGGCCTGCCCGGGTCGTTCTTAATGGGCAGATCCCGCCCAAATCCCCAGCCTTTGGCGGGCGTCGATGACGGGTGAGGTTTCTTGGCCGCAAAGCTCAACGTTAGCTCTGCGGCCCTTCGGGCTAGCCCCCCCGGGAACCAGAACGCTACTCGACGAAGATGTCTACGGAGGGTCGGACCTTGGCGCAGGCGGCCAGGGCGGCGTGGATCGGGTTCGCCTTGAAGGCTTCGATAAGGCTCTCGTCGACGGGCGCACCGCTATCGAGCGCGACGTACGCCTCGGTTTGCAGCACGTAATCGAAGCGCGGCCCCCACTTGCGGGTTCCGAGGCGCGCGGTAATCGAGCAGTTGTCCACCATGTAGGCGACGCCCCGCGAGTGCATGTAGGGGTTCAGAGAATCTACGGCTTCAATCACCGACTCGTTGGCAACCTCGGAGTACGGGTGATCGTGCTCTAGCAGCACATCCACCTGCGCCATCATCGTGCCGGCGAATACGCCCGCGGTGAGCGGGTTGAGCGGGATCTTGGCTTCGTCTCGCTTGGCTCGCACCTTCTCGCCAGTCTTCCACATCTCGGTGCCGTCGATCTTGCCCATCGGGCGGCGCTTCAAGCGTCCCCCCGCTTGGTTCACGCTGCGAATCTCGTTGCCGGAGGCAACGTCATCGTAGATCTCCTCGAGCACGTCGCGCGCAGCCGGATACGCCGCAGAGTACGCCTGCTCGAAGGTCTTCTTGCCCGCCGCATCCAGGCCTTCGTAGAGCGCCAAGATGCCCTGCTTGGAGATGACCTTCGAGATAGGACCCGTCACCGACTCTGCGGAATTGACGAACGCCTCTTCATGGCTTTGGCCTGCGGCGATGTAGCGCCGGTAAAGGCTCTCGACGATACCCCACACCGCGCCCAATAGGATGCCACGCTCGCCATAGATGTCCGACTTGTACTCCGACTCCAGCGTCGTCCGGAACGTGTACGGAGAGCCCAACGCCACCGACCAGGCGAGCGCGATGTCCGTGGCGCGACCGTCGATGTCCTGCTCGACCGCAAAGCTGGCGTTGATGCCCGCCCCGTTGACTTCCTTGCCCTGCACATAAAGTCGACGCACGCTCGGCCCCATACCCTTGGGGCAGACTGCGACCACGTTGATATTGGTCGGGAACTTGGCGCCGACGTTCTTCATGTGACCGACCAGGAAGCCGTGCGAGAGGCCCAACGTCGCGCCGGGACGCAAGTGCTCGAACACCTTGCCGAACAGCTCTGACTGCGCAGCGTCCGAAATCAGAAGCAGCACGACGTCGGACTCCTTGATGACGTCGAACATTTCGCCAAGCGTGCCTTTTTCTTGAGTGAAGCCCGCCTTGCGCGCCTCCGCCTCCGAGGTCGACCCCGCACGCAGCCCGACCTTTACCTTGATCTCGGTGCCTTCCAAGGAGTCCCTGAGGTTTTGCGCCTGAGCGGGCCCTTGCGAACCCCAGCCGATGACACCGATCTGCTTGACGCCGGCGAAAGCTTTAGGCAGCAGCGGCAGCAGGTTCCTGCCACCCTTGACGATCTGCTCGACCCTGCCATTGCCGAGATCGAGCGTGTCTACCTGGAACACCTTGGAACTGACGTCGTGCGCGGTTGCCATCCTTGAAAGGTAGCGTCCGAACGGCGTTGCGTAAAACGCATTGTTTGGCATACCTAGTTGCATTAAACGCAACAGTCGCGTAGATCGGGAATCCTCATGGATCTCCATGCTTTGAGGCTTTTTCAACATCTCAGCCGCAGCCTGCATTTCGGGCGCACCAGCAAAGAATGCCATGTCAGCCCGTCCGCGCTGTCGCGGACGATTCAGCGCTTGGAGGAAGAAGCGGGCGCTACACTCTTCGTGCGCGATCGCCGCTCGGTCCTGCTCACGGACGAGGGCCGGCTCGTACAGGCCTTCGCGAGCGAGACGCTTTCTCGCTTCGATGCTTTGGGCGAGCGGCTGACGCGAAGCCAAGAACGGCTGCATGGGACCATCTCCATTTTTGCCTCCGTAACCGCCTGTCAGAGCTTCTTGCCCCCGCTGCTCTCGTCGTTTCGGCGAGCGCACCCGGAGGTGCAGATTCGCCTCGAGACCGGCTACGCGCTGGACGCGCTTAGCATGCTGCGGAGCGGCTCCGTAGATGTCACGGTCGCGGCGTTGCCCGACGACATCCCGCCTACCCTGGCGGCGCGGATCGTAGTGAAAATACCGCTGGTGTTCGTCGCCCCTGCAGAAACGTCGGCCGTGGGGGGGCTACTTGCGGAAGCCCCCATACCCTGGGCAAAGGTGCCCATGATTCTACCCTCCTCCGGCTTGGCGCGAGACTACGTCGATCGTTGGTTCAGAAAGAAGCGCGTCACTCCGCGCATCTACGGGGAGGTCGCTGGCAGCGAAGCGATCTTGTCGCTCGTGAGCTTGGGCTGCGGCGTCGGCATCGTGCCGCGTCTGGTCGCTGACCAGAGCCCCCTGAAGAGCTCGCTCGCCGTGCTGGATGTAGAACCCAGACTGGTGGCGTTCCGGGTCGGCGTCTGCACCGAGAGGAAAAAGCTGAAGTCGCCCGTCGTGAAGGCCTTCTGGGAATCGATGGGGAGTTGAGCGCGAGTAGGGTAGCCTCCGCCGAGTGGCGCTCGAGTGGCTGCTCATGGCGATGCTTTTTGCAGTCGTCACCCAGAGCCTTGGGCTGTGGCAGCGCCCTTTCGGTTACCTGACCCTTGCCATGGCGCTTGGCGGCACTGGGGCAATGGCCGCGGGAGACCGAATGAAAGAGCCCGGCGCGCCTGCGCCCATTCGGCGCGAAGAGGGTGGTTTCGTTTCTTCTGGGGCGTGTCGCAGTTGTCACCCGGCCGAGCACGAGAGCTGGCGGGCGAGCTTTCATCGCAGCATGACTCAATCCGCCACACTGTCTCAGGTGGCTTCGCCGGAGCTCCGGCGGGGCGGCCGACTCCACGCCGAAACTGGCGGACGCACCGTCGAACTGTTCGCCAGGGGCAACGAGCTCTGGAGCCGCTTACCTGATCCGGGCCTCACGTCCGCGGGGCTAGGCCGGGATCATGGGCGAATCTTTCGAGCGGCGCCCAGCAAGGATGCGCGAGTCCAGCTGCTCACAGGCTCTCACCATCAGCAGGCCTTCTGGGTGAAGGGCGCCCGTGGGGGTGAGCTTCGTGCCTTACCGGTCGTCTACTTGATCGCCGAGGCTCGGTTAATCCCGCGTCAAGATGCCTTTTTGAGCCCGCCGGACGCCGACCTGCAATCGGTGAGCTGGAACTCGAACTGCATCCAGTGCCATGCGGTGGCGGGCGCACCGGGGCACGACCCGAAGCGCGACGTGTTCGAATCATCGGCTGCCGAGCTGGGGATCGCCTGTGAGGCGTGCCACGGCCCCGGTGCGGCACACGTTCGGGCGATGCAGAGCCCAGTCGCTCGTTACCAGGCGCACGCAAGCGGTACGACGAAGCTAGACATCGTCAATCCGCTCGAGCTGAGCGCAGAGCGCGCCTCGCAGGTTTGCGCCCGCTGTCATTCGTACTTCTTCCCCAAGGATCAAGAAGAGTGGTGGTCGCGCGGATTTTCTCGCAGCTTTCTTCCGGGCGACGATCTTGGCACGTCGCAGCTGCTCTTGAGCCCTGAAGTGTTCGGTCAACCTGGCGCGCCCACCTTGGAAGAGAGCACCCAGAGCCTATTCTACCAGGATGGAACGATTCGCGTGGGCGGACGCGAGCACAACGGGCTCGTGCGCTCACCCTGCTTCGAGCGCGGCACAGGCAAACGCCAACTCTCTTGTCTGTCCTGTCATTCTTTGCATCGAAGTGAGCCGCAGGACCAGCTGGGCGCCGGCAAGGACGGCAACTCGGCCTGCACACCATGTCACGAGCGCGAAGGGGCCGAGCTCAGCCGGCACACTCGCCACGCGCCTTCGTCGCCGGGCAGCCTTTGCTACAACTGCCACATGCCGCACACCACCTACGCTTTGCTGGGGGCGATTCGCTCGCATCGCATCGACTCACCGTCCTTCGACCAGCGCACTCGGGACCGCCCCAATGCTTGCAGCCTCTGCCACCTCGAGCAGAGCGAAGCCTGGGCCGCTGAGAAAGCAGCCGAGCTTTTCGGCGCGAAACCCGCCTATGTTCTGGCGCGCGAACCGGGGCTCGCCGCGCCGGAGGCCCCGGCAGGCGCCGTTTTTGCGCTGGCGGGAGACGCCGCGGTACGAGCCATTGCTGCCGCGGCCCTGAGCCGTCACGAAAGTCATCTGAAAGCTCCCGAGCTGAGGCGCCAACTGCTGAACGAGCTGGCCACGGACCCGTACGCAGCAGTGCGTTTCGTCGCGCAACGCTCGCTTAGAACTTTGCCCATGCCGCCCATACCCCAGGCACTTCCTCTGGATCCATCTAGCATCGCGCGGCTCAAGCAACTGCGCGACAATCGCCCCGTAACGATCGCCGAATGACGGACTCAGCTCGACCGCACGCAAGCCGCCCCCCGCTCAATCTACGGGTTGGATTCTTGAGTTTGGCATTGTTCGCACTTCTTGGCCTGGGGTTGGAAGCGCTGCACGCCTTCAAGGCCGGTTTCTACCTCGATGTCTCGAACGAAACGCGACGGCTCTTGTGGCGTCTCGCGCACGCGCACGGCGTGCTCCTGGGTTTGCTAAACATTGCGTATGCGCTCAGCGCCCGCTCCTGGCCCATTCTCCAAGACACGTTGATAGCGCGCGCCTTGTTGGCCGCTCTTCTGCTGATGCCCCTCGGCTTCTTGCTCGGCGGGGTATTCGCCCGTGCGGGCGACCCCGGCGCTTCCGTAGCGCTGGCGGTCGCCGGCGGTGTGGCTCTGCTGGTCGGGCTCGGAAAATCCGCCTGGAAAGTTCGCTGAGCTGGCCGGCAATGCCTCTACACTCGCGAGCGTGTCGCTCGTCAGTATCAGTCGCCAGCTTTCACAGCGCGTGGGGCGTCTCAGCTTCTTGCCACCCGTCACGCACGTGTATAACCCCCTCGACTACGCGCGCGAGCCGCACGAGCGCTACTTGACGTTGTGGGGCCAGGGCAAAAAGCGAGCACTACTTCTGGGAATGAACCCGGGCCCATTCGGGATGGCGCAGACGGGCGTTCCGTTCGGCGACGTAGTCCTAGTTCGAGACTTCCTGGGCGTCACCGGAAAGGTCAAAAGACCCGAGCTTGTGCACGAGAAGCGCCCGGTGTTGGGCTTTGACTGCAAGCGCGGCGAAGTCAGCGGCGCGCGGCTCTGGGGCTACGCCCAGACGCGCTTCGGCTCCGCCAAGCGCTTCTTCCAGGATTTTTTCGTAGTCAACTACTGTCCGCTCGCTTTCATGGAAGCGAGCGGGAAAAATCGCACGCCCGACAAGCTACCGAAACCGGAGCAAGCCCAGCTCTTCGCTGCCTGCGACGAGGCGCTGCAAGCTGTGGTGGCCGAGCTCTCACCCGAGTTCGTCATCGGGGTAGGCGCCTTCGCCACCGCACGCGCCAGACGAGCCCTGACGGGCTTCGGAGGCAGCATCGCCACCATTTCACACCCCAGCCCGGCCAGCCCCAAAGCCAATCGAGGCTGGGGCGAGCTGGTCGAGTCGGAGCTCCAGGAGTTGGGTCTTGCCGCTCTTTTGCCCGCTAATCGCGGCAAATGAGCTTTGCGACAGGAGCCGATTTTAGCCGGGCCGATCGGGAAAAACGCGACTAAGGTACGCGCCGCCCATGCTACTCGCCTCACTCGCAGCGCTGCCTTCTTGGACTTGGGACGTGGACCCGGTTTTTCTGCGCCTGCCCAAGGGCGCCGTGGCCGCGGTCGTTGCTGCGTTCGGTGTGATTTCGCTGCTCCTCGGGCTAAAGCGAAAGATCTCCGACCAAACCACCACCGGCGTCATCTTCCTATTGATGGCCGGCGTGATGGCTCAGTTCCTGAGCGACAAGGTCGAGCTCCGCTACTACAGCCTGCTGTTCGTGGTGGTGTTTCTGGGTGGCCACGCGCTCTTGAACTGGCAAGTGAAACGCGGCGGCGGCAGCCCCGAGGTCGCGAGCGATTTCATCGTTTACGGTGTGCTGGGGGTGCTGGTCGGCGCGCGTCTAGGGCACGTGCTCTTCTACGACTTGGACAAGGCGTTGGAGGATCCGTGGTGGGTCTTCAAGATCTGGACTGGTGGGCTCGCCAGCCACGGCGCGGTGGTTGGCCTGATCCTCGCGATGTACCTGTTCACCAAGAAGCGCGGAGTGCCCTTCCTCGAGGGCTCGGACCGCTTCGCCTTCGCCGCCACCTTGGGCGCGACGGTGGTGCGCATCGGCAACCTGATGAATTCGGAGATCGTCGGCCGAGAAGTGCCCGATCAAACCTGGGGCATGCGCTTTCCGCGCTTCGATCAAACGGCCGCCACCGTACCGCTGCGCTACCCCAGTCAGATTTACGAGATCTTGCTGGGCACCCTGGTATTCATCGGCCTGATCATCGCGGACCGGGCCATGGGCAAGGAAAAGCGGCCTCGAGGCGCGCTCATTTCCTGGTTCTTCGTACTGTACTTCACTGGCCGGCTGTTCACGGAGCGCTACAAGGAAATCGAAGGTCTGGCGAAGGACGCGCCGATCACGATGGGTCAGTACTTGAGCGTGCCCGGCACCTTGCTCGGCCTGTTCGGTTTGTGGTGGGCTTACAAGCACCGTCTGCCTGCTGGCTGGCGGGAGCCGGGTGACCACGACCGCGACGACGACCTCGACGAGCTCGATGAGGACGAATCAGACGAGGAGGAGTCGGCGAGGAGTGACGCCAGCACTGAGTCGGAGCGCGACGAGGACGAGACTGACGACGAGGCTGACGACGAGGCTCGCAAGGCGGGCGACCCAGACGTTGAAGACGAATTCGAAGGCGGCAAGCTTAAAAAACGCCGCGATCCGTGAGCTCCACCTGCGGTTGGCTTGGGCTTCAGAAGTCCGCGCCGAGTCGAACGCTGCCGAGTCCTACGGCAGCGCGCGGATTCAACAGACCGGCAAACTTAGAGCGCGTCTTGAGCGCTTGGTCCCCGCGCTCCGGTGAGCTTGGCCCAGCGGTAAAAAGCAGCACCGTCCCCAGCGCGAGCCCGGCGGCTCCAATGCCAAAAGAAAGCGTGGAGACATTGCCCAACCGCTTGGCATAGTCGAGGGACTCTTGACTGCCTGTGGGGCAAACATCGGCCGGGCAGGTCTGTTTCAGCTCTTTGCGCTCGTTTATCGCCATCACGCCGAACGCGCTACCGACGCCAATCCCGACGGCGCCGAGCCCGAGCGATACGTAAGCGGCTGTGCGGTTGGGGGCCGGTCGAGGCTCCAAAGGCCGGCTGGTCCGCTTACGCTCTGAAGCAGATCCATCCTCCGGCGCCGCGCGTTTCGCTCCGCTCTCACCACGATCCAACGCGGTCGCGCCGGACGCGGTGGGTGCGCTGGGGTCACGCGTCAACGTGAGCGTCACTGTCTTCTTGTCGGCGGCGCCAAGACTGATGCGCGTGTAAGACTTGAGAAACCCGGGAGCGTTGGCTTCGACCGCGTGCTCGCCGGGGTCGGTAGGGATCTCGGTGTCGAGCAGCGTGATCGGAACCAGCTTGCCATCGACCTTTAGGCTAATTTCTTGAACGGCGGCGACCTTGATAATGAGGCTTGCTATGCGCGGCTTGGCGGAGTCAAGAGCACGCTGCGCTCGCTCGAGCGCCTTCAAGAGCGCTGGCTGGGGCTCCGCAGGCAGCGGCTCACGCAGCACCTTGCGCAAGATCTCCGTGCCCTCGACCAAGCGCCCAAGGTCGACGTAACACTCCCCCAGGCGGCTTGCGACCACCGCCGAATGGTAGAGCTTCTCGGCGCGCTCGAGCTTTAGGGTCGCCTCGAGGCAGTTGCCTGCTTGCGCGAGCTTGAGACCCTCCACGGCAAGGGAGCGTGCCGCCGCTGTCTCGGTGGCGGAAGCATCTTCAGCAGCGGCGTCGGAGGCGCTCAGCGCGAAGGCTGCGCCAAAAAGTCCCGAGATCAAGCCAACCAAGCGATGACTGTGACGAGGTTGCAGCATTTGTTGGACTTTCATCTTCAATGAGCTCGCTCACATCCCTGCCCAGCAGGGTTGGCTCAGCGCAACTCCCGAAAAAGGGAGCCGATGCTCGGTGTCTGGCCAACGGCTTATGCCAGTCGAGCTTAAGCCGTTGCAGAGGCACGAACGGATGCGAACCTGCTTCGAAGCTGTCTCGAACCTGCAACATGAGCAAAAACCATGCGACGATCAACGCTCAACAATTCAGCACTCTTCGCCTGGGTGTGGTTCCATCCCTGCGGACGCGGGGGCAGTGGACGCTTAACGTGAGACATACGCGCGCAAGTGCTTGATCTAATTCGGGTGTCTGGTGCGCGGCGATGAGGTCGGTGTGAAAGTAC
>Ga0163144_10006228_pt1 | contig 26392 bp, 25 predicted proteins | sample OliLak19BULKMAT1_FD_123175 | JGI IMG/M metagenome (GOLD analysis project Ga0163144, IMG submission 123175) | Freshwater microbial mat bacterial communities from Lake Vanda, McMurdo Dry Valleys, Antarctica - Oligotrophic Lake LV.19.BULKMAT1 | ecosystem: Environmental > Aquatic > Freshwater >...
AACAAGACGCTCTGGCTCAGATTGCATGGCGAGCCCGATGCGGCCGCTTCTATCTTCGAAGAGGATGCGGCGAGCGTCACCGCGTTCACGCCGAGATTGAAGGAAGGAGGTTATTACCTATGGGTGAATGGCCGATCCATCAGCTGGATCCCGTTCGGTTCCATTCACACGGTCCTGGGCGCGGTCCCCGCATTGATCCACCCGAGCCCGAAAGACGTGGCGATTGTCGGCCTGGGATCGGGCGATACTGCCTGGGCGATGGGCACACGCGAGGAAACCGAGAACATCACCGTGTTCGAAATCGCGACATCACAACCAAGGCTGCTGGAGCGCATGCGCCATGCTCCGGGAATGGAACGACTCGACCAGTTTCTCGCCGACAAACGAGTTCGCGTGGTCAAGGACGATGGGCGACGACGGCTTGGCCGGGATGGTGTGAAGTACGACATCATCGAGGCGGACGCTCTGTACCCGGACAGCGGGCTCGCCGGGAATCTGTATTCTGTGGAGTTTTTTGAACTCGCCGCGCGCGCCCTCAAGCCCGGTGGAATAATGTGTACGTGGGTACCGAGGTCGCGGGTTCAAGCGTCCGCCCAGCGGGCCTTCCGGTACGCAATCCAAACGGGAAAAATGCTGGTCCTGAGCAACTCCCCGCTGCCCCTCGATCCTGAGTCCTGGAAGGCCCGGCTACATTCGGAACACGTCACGAGGTATCTCGGAGATGCCCAGATCAGCCCGATTCGCACCGCTCTTGAAGGCGCCAGTCAGGCTGAACCGCTCGATCCCGCGCACGAATTCAACGAAGACCTGCAGCCCAGGGATGAGTTCGTTCGGCCGCGCAGGCGCTCCCGGTGAACCTGAGAAACTTGTTGATGCGCCGACGTGTCGTCTCAGGGGACTCCCGGGACGATCAACCCCTCCCTGGCGTAGTAGGCCTTGATGCTCGGGTTTTCACGAAACTGCTGACGGATCCGTTCATCCGCACCCAGTGGAAGCACCTGCAATTCGAACCCTTCGCAGTGCTCGACCGCCACGGGCGCGCCCAGGACGGATAGGGCGGATGTTGAAACACCGGCGCCCTCAGGCCTTCGGGTGCCAAGAATCGTAAACGTGTAGCGGGGCCGGTCGTGCCGCTTTGCCCCCACACCACCGAGGAACCACTCGACATTCGTGAAATCCACAAACGGGTCGAGCCTTGGAGTGACGGCCACGACCCTCAGCCCAGATTTCGAGAGAGCCGTCACGTATTTCGCGAGCCAGTAGTCGGCCACACCATATTGAAGCCGGTGCTTCTGCGCTACCGAGTCGAGACACTCGACAAGTGGCGGGTAGTACGCCGTTGCCGGCGGAATCGTCGCAGGTAGAGGCCTGAGTCCGAGGACAACCACAACGGAAAGAACGGTCGCCAAAAGCGGCATGCCCCACCGGCCCACCGCGCTCGCGGCAACGCCCACCACCGTGACGAGTCCTGAAAGTTGAGGAGCGAGGAAATATCGCGTGTATCCCTCTTCCCGAAATGGCGCCGCGGTTGCCGCGACGGCTATAAGAGTCGAGAACAAGAGCGCCATCACGAAGACTCCCGCGACTCGACGGCCGAGATCGGCGGAACGCCACGCCACCCCAGCGGCTATGAGAAACCCCGCGAGCGTCACGATCGCGGTCAGGGTATGCTCGGGTGACGATTTGAAGGCTTGGTCGGAGATTCGGTTGAGCGCGTCCCACGTCCCGCTGATCGTTATCTGCAGCTTGGATCCGACGGTGATTACGGGCGTAACCACCCAGAAGATCGCGAGGCCGATGATCCCGCCTCCGGCAACACCCTTCACCGCCCGACGTGCAGGCTCCCGCCTTCCCACGAATACCGGAATCGTCGCCGCCACCAGTGCGGGTGCGACAAACCAGACGAGGAACAACATATCGGAAGCAGTGCCCAGGACCACGACGAGGGCCAGGACCAGGGAGGGCCGTACGGAACGTGAAGCACCACGCGTGACGTCCAGCAGCAGGCCGAGACTCAGGATCGTCAGGATCTGGGTATAACCGTGACGGTTGCTCCACACGAACGCGATCCAGTCGCTCCCATATCCGGCCGGGATCGCCCAAAGAACGAGGGCCGCCACAAACGGGCCGAGAGAAGAAGCGTCCGGCCAGACGCGGCGCAGCGTGAAGCGCAGGGCGAGTGCCAGCAGCACAGGCTGGGTCATCGCCTCATACACATGCCCGGCGGTCAGCGTGTCGGCCAGGCTCCTGAGGATGAGTGCAACCGCCATCTGAACGTATTCGGGGGCGTGGGAGATGTTCCAGCCGCCGAATCGAAAACCATCCTCGAACAGATCACGATAAATGAGGCCGTACTGGACGGTGTCAGACGAGAAGAAGAACCAAAGATCCTGGCCAGGACCGGCAAGAGTCTCCGAAATGTAGACGTAGACGCCTCGAAGCGCCACGCACAGAAGGAGCCAAGCCCATACCTCCAACGCAGGGCTCGTTCCCATCTGAAGGCGCCAAGCGGAGCGCATCGATCAGGTCGTCGCCTGAGGCGCTTGAATCTGGCGCATCAGTGCCCTGGCATCTGCGGCGCCCACGACCAGCATGGCTGCCACAACGACCGCGGGCGCATTTCCCATAACTCCCGGCTTCTTGGACCTCTTCTGACTCATGAACCAGCCATTATGCCCCACCGCCGCGCCTCCTCTCGCCTGCGTGCGGGAGACCCGAAGCTTGCCGATCTGCTCTCAGCCGCCGAGTGGTGACCCGGTGCTGAATTCGTGGCCGATCACATTTGGGACGGCATACACCGGATCACGTCTGCTATCCGCAAAACGGTCCTCGGAGTCCGCTCCCGCTGACCAAGGACTCTCCCCGCGAAAAAGCAGCCGGCCGGAGGTTGCCCAATCCGCCTGCGATCAGGCCCCTTGAGCTTGATCGTGATCCCCGGCCGCTCCGATCTGCGGCAGCAAGCCGAACATCTCTGCCACGGTTTGATTCTGAGGACCGCTCTTCCACAAGAAACCGTCGAGCAGGTAATGAGTGGCCTGAGGGAGCGCCAGCAGGGGCACGATCAGGGACAGGGTCTCGGCGCTCAGCCTGAAGGAGGGGCCCGGGAAAAGCATGGGCTGCTCATGCCAGACGAGACGGTCCCACCCCCACTCTTCAATCCAGGCCAGAAGGACAACGATGCCCAGGAACACCGGGATACCGGCCACGGAAAAGGGATGGCGCACAGGTGGGCTGGCGCGTTGGGCGCGATGACGGCCGTAGGCCCAGGCCAGGGCGAGGTAAGGGATGCCATGGATGAAGATGTTGGTGACCGTGAAGGCGTAGTCGGAGTTGAGAACGACGAGGCCGATTCCCCACATCAGCCACGTGCTGACCATGACAAGGTTTTTCCCGGCACTCACCGGCGCCCCGGTCACCCAGCGCCACCCCTCCTTCGCGAGGTAAGCGACTCTGATGGCGACGTAAACGGGGAACCCGGATGTCGCAACCAGAACCGGGGTGCCTCGGACAAAGTCTCCTTCGATGAGCCAGGAGAAGGATCTCGGCAGATGCGCGTGCCAGTAGATCACCGGCCAGATCGTCCCCGCGTAGACCGCCATGCCGTCGAGCGACCGCTCCCAGGCCGCGGCGTGGCTGCACTTGCGCGCGTAAAGAGCCACAAAACCCCGTTGCTGCCGAATGAAGTGAAACACCGCCACGTACGCAAGCACGGTCCAGAACATGGTCGCCGAGATCGTGTGACAGATCACCAGCGTGACGTAGGCGGCGATGGGGATGACCACGAGTTGGGTGGACCATGCCGCGCGCTCGTCCGGGTCGAACAACACACGCCAGCCCGTAGACCACACGTGGGCCACGTCGACTCCGAGGACGTCGACCACCCACACCCAGCCGGGAGCCTCGCCCTCCAGTATCCCAAGGCGCGCCCCCAGGATGAGAAGGCTCAGCGACAGCAGGAGCGAGCCCCCAAATACGCTGAGGTCGAACGCCCTTGAGAAAAGCCAGGGGCCGGACCGCCGGTCTATGGACAAGGCCACCGCGCTCATGATCGCCGCGATGGAGGCCACCATGGGCGAGAGCCGTGCCCCAGATCACGCATCGATTTTTCCGCGGCGCGGATGCCCCAATCCTGCGCTTCTTCGAAAAGCGCCAGGCCGGAGAGGTCGGTGTGAGCGAAGTGAAGCCGCCCCACCGACTGAGAGGCCGCCTTGAGGGCGTCGCTCCATAAAAACCCCGGGCGCGGGCGAATCATGGCATGGCCCCACCGCATCACGTCGATTCGGTCGACGCACTCCTCTATGTCCGGATGTGCCCGGCGAAGGTCGGAAAGGATCTCGTCGACCCAGTGGGCCCAGGGCCGAGCCAGCATGGCTTCGCGGGTTTCTCGAGGATCATCCGAGACGTAGGGTCGGTAGTAGGTGAAAGTGGTCGCCCCCAGGTCCTGGCCCGATTGGTGCGTGGAAACGATGTAACCGAGGCTCGGCGAGGCGAAGATGACGTTGTCCCACGAAAGGGGGAAACCCCGTTCGGCGGGCCTTTTACGAAGGGTGAGGTTCGCGACCATCCATGCGCTGTAGGTGAAGGCGCCCGCGACGTGGAAACCGCGATCAGCGGTTCGGACCACTCGCTCGGCAAATGAACGCGGCAGCGCGCAGATGGCGGTGCGGGCACGAATGGCGAAGGGTCTTTGGGCGATGTCGAAACCGCGGATCAGCACATCATCCTTCCCCGGGTGAATCTCTGTGACCATCCTTTCGCTTCGGACGCGCCCGGCCGCGCGACGAGCCATCACGTCCACCAGGCGGCCGTTTCCTTCCGGCCAGGTCAGAAGCTCGGCCGCTTCGTCGTCCTCCGGCCGAAAACGCGACACGAAATAGTGCAATCCGGCCCACGCCGAGGTCTGGCTCAGATCCGCTCCGAAGTCATCACGGCAGGCGTATTCGATCCACCAGCGAAAACGGGCCGCGTGATACCCGGACTGGTCGAGCCAATCCTTCATGCTCAACGCATCCAGTCGTAAGAGTTCAGAATCGGTGGACGAACGACGCCTGGGAATGGCGAAGGACCGCAGGCCTCGCGAGTCGCGGCGGGCCGACATGGCTCTTACCTGGTTCTGAAAGCGGTCCAACTGCAAGCGGTCGTCCTCCGTCGAGCCGACCGTTGGAAAGAGGCCCTCATACCAGCGGTCGTGGATGAAGATCCGTTCCTGCGGATCGCGGCACAGGACTTCCTCGGCGAATTCCGTCGAGCCCTTGGCACGGCCTTTGACCGCGCCGGCCTCCGCCAGAATGGCCAGGAGGGGTTCGTTCTCTTCGTCGGGCACGGGAACATAGTGGGCTCCCCACGGCGCCTTCATCGGCGTCGACTGGGCCGCGGAGGTGCCGCCCATCGATGACTCCAGGCATCCTCGTTTCGCACTTCTACCAGAGGCGAAGCGAGCGACCCCTGGTTGAGGGCTTTCATCTCCGGATTCTCTCGAGCGGGCCGCGTCATCTCCGGATCGATGTCCACCAGCAGGACCCGGCTCACCAGCGGATGACGGAGCACTTCGCGCACCGCCAGGCCGTCGCCGCCGCCCAGGACCAGAACACGCCTTGCCAGGGGGTTCAGTGCGAACGCGGGGTGGACCAGCGTTTCGTGATACCGGTACTCATCCGCGGACGAAAACTGCAAGTGGCTGTTGAGGAATAGCTGGAAGCCGCCGGGCGGGGTACGAGTGATAACGATGCGCTGGTAAGGAGTGGTCCGCGCGAGGATGACGGGGTGCGGGTACATCGCTTCCTCCGACAGGGTGGTGAGTCTCTCGCCGTAGGCGAACGCCACCAGCAGGCAGAGCAGAACCACCACCGCACGAACGCGGAGGGCGCGGACATTGCCGACCTGGCCAGCGAAAATCCAGGTCGACCACAACCCAACCGCGGCATTGGCGATCCCGAAGAGAAGCGAAGCGCGCACCAGGCCGAGGTGGGGGAGCGCAACCATGGGAAAGAGGATCGACGCCGCCAACGAACCGAGGTAGTCGAAGGTCAGGACCTCGGCCACCAGATCCTTGAACCCGACGCTCTCCTTCAACAGCCGGAGCGCCAGCGGGATCTCGAGACCGACCAGGCACCCGGTGATCAGCACGAGGCCGTAGAGCGTTGGCCTGAACCAGCGCTCGGCCTGACCGAAGACCACCATCAGCAGGAGAGCCGAGAGGCCCCCGATGAGTGCCACCGCAAGCTCGGTCTCGACAAAGCGGCGCGCGAGGCCCCGCTCGATGTACTTCGAGAGGTACGCCCCGAGGCCCATGGCCGTCAGGTAAGCCCCGATCACGGTCGAAAACTGGGTGACGGTGTCGCCGAGAACGTAGCTTGCGACCGTGCTGGCCACGAGCTCATAACCAAGCCCGCAGCTCGCGACGACGAAAACCGTCAGGTAGACGAGCGAGGGCTGGTTCAGCGAATCGCCGCCGAGATGATGATCGAGATGCCGATCACGAAGGAGCCCAGGATGATGCCGAGTCCTACATTCTGGTCTTCCGTGATCTCCTTTCGGATCGAGAACGGAAGCACGTGCTCGGTCACCCAGAAGGCCAGCAGCAGCACCGCGGTTCCTATGGCCGAGTACAGCAGCGAATCCACCACCGGGCGCACGTGTTCAACAATCCATTGTTCCATTCACTTTCCTCCTCGATAACTGTTTAGACCCTGGACACCGCGGGGCCCGCGCGACATGGTGTTTCCCCACTCCCATCCGCTGAGCGATGCCACTCCGTAGAACAGCGCCGCCAAAACGCCGAATATCAAGTAACCGGGATTCTTTTTCATTGGCTAGCTACTAGCTCCCTGCATGATCACTCTCGGACCAGCGCGCTGTCTCAAAGCTCCAGCTTCGCGACGTAACCCAGGCCGGCCACAAAAAGATCAGCACCAGGGCCATCAGAAGGTAGGAGCCGCGGGGCACTCCGCGCCGAACCTCGATCTGATAGTCCGTGAGCTTGTGCTGGCTGACCCCGACCACGCCCCACTGGGGGGCCAGGCGGAGCGTGTACTCCCCTGGGGCCACCTGGCCCAAAAAGGCGGAGGCCGAGCCGCTGCCCTCGGTCCAGTGAGTCCCCTCACCGTCTCATCCTTGGTGCTCGCCAGCGTCCCGTCCACAAAGAGCCACGAATTGTCGAGCGGAGCGTAGAGCGATACCCGCACGTTTCCTGAACCATTCAAGGTGAACGGCTGGCTGATGAACACGGTCTCTGGCGACCCGCTCGCGACGGTGGGAGGAATCCTCACGGTGGTCTGGTAAATGGTTCTCGACCGCATGCTGAGACCAACGAAGATCACGATGACGACCGCAGAGAGCGCGAGGAAACGCGCCCAGAGAGACCCGACGCGGCCCTGGTATGGATTGGGCTGGGCCGCGTGAACACCTTCTTGCCGAGGGAGGGAAGGCGCCGCCACCCCAAACGCGGCCGCCACCTCGGAGCGCTCGAGGTACCGACCCAGAGAAACCGTGAACTCGGACTCCGTCGATTCCTCGGAGAGGATCAACGGAGGCGCAATGTAGTCATGAGCCCGGGTGGTTTCGCCACGGATCACGGCCCACGGGAACTCTCCAACCAGACTATCGACCGAAGCCTCGCTCGATACGAAGTGGCGGAACGACTGACCGGCGAACCGCCGCTTGGCCTCCATAACGACATCCCCAGCGTGCGCGTTATCGACCACCGTCCAATGGCCCCGATCCTCAACGAGCCAGCGGAAGCCGCGTGCCGGCTCGTGCAGCAGATACTCCCTCCACCGGTATCGGGAGCCCTCTGAAAGTGCGCTCGAACGTTCCATCGCGCCCAGGACCACCCAGGTGACCTCGTCAAGCCGGGCCTTCGCACCCAGCTTGAACGCAGGCTCGAAGCTCAGCCGGTTCTGTTGGTCAGCGGCTTCGATCGCCTGGAGCGAGCCCTCGACCGCGAGCAGCGTTCCACAGTATGGGCACGCCACTCGCTTCGAGAGGTCGGGAAGGCGCAGGGTGAGCGCCCCCCCGCATTCGGGGCACTGAAGGGCCTTGGCCGCGCCGCTTGCAGAGCCTGCCCGGCTCGCGAGATGGCTCAGGCCAAGCTGCTCAAGCGTGGCCGCTCGGCCCAGAAACATCGCGCGGGCGGTTTCCCCATCACCGAAATCGATCGTGCCGAATGCGCCCTTGGGACCCGGAAAGATCGACGTAGTTCCAGGTTTCATCAGGACGAACATCCTGAGGCAACTCTCCCTCGAGCGTCTTCACCCTGGCCGTGCCGGTTTCGGTGATGATCATTGGGATACGACCGGCAAGGGGGTGGCCGGGACGGCACTCGCTGAAACCGGGCAGGTCCCCCACGTCCACATCCAGCAGGAGGTGACGCCGACCCAGCGATTCGGCAATCCAGCCAAGCCGCCCGTCGGAGAAGGCGACCCTCCACTCGTCCCAGAGCCCCGCTGGATGTTCGACCTGGACTCGGCCCACGATCTGGAACGAGTCCCCCTGATAGCTCCCGGTTTCGCCCAGGAGGAGCAGCGAAGGCGTCGAAACCAATTCCGCGACCCGACCGGCGTTCTCGATGCTGGCTCCATCGCGAACCAGCAGTGAGTGACAGGAGGAGCAGACTCGAATGATCGAAGCCTCGAACGCAAAGATGACCGCGCTCCCGCAGCTGGGGCACGAGACTTCGTAGCTCACGACGCCTCCACACCTCGCAAGAAGGTTCGAACGGTCACCCGTTGGGCGCCAAAGGCACGCGCAAGTTCACCCTCCCAGTCCCAGTCCGGACGCTCCCGGCAACAGAAGAGATCGAACGCCGCGAAACCTCTTTCCGGGAACGTATGGCAGCTGAGGTGGGACTCGGAGAGCATCACGAACCCGGTGATCCCGCCATGCCCTGGGAACGCGTGAAAACCAGGGACGCCGATGGGTTTCAACTGAAGCCCTTCGATGGCCCGGTCGAAGACCAGGCGGACCGCCTCAATGGAGGAGAGCCTGTCGGCATGGCACCCGAAGGCGTCCACCACCCACTCAGTACCTGCGTTCCCCAGGGCACCCGGCATGATCCCGCGAGCATAGATCGGTTCGAGCGGCCTCGGGGGCAGGACTTCCGAAGCGAGCGCGAAGCCTGAACGCCACGCCGTTGCACCATCTATGCCAAATCGACGTGGCGTGATTCTTGCCGCTGACAAGCGTTATGCCATTCAGAAACAACGCGGTCGTCGCCTTTCGACAAAGCCGAAGATATGTAATTCTCCTGATGGGGAGCCTCTTGACCGTGATGCCGGTTGTAGCTCGCGCTCAGCGCGGCGTGCCACCCGATCCGGGTTATGACCTCCATCTTGCCCCCGCCGCGACGCTGCTCGCACTGAGGAACGACTTGAGCCTGCTCCAGGAAGCGCTGAGAATCATCTTGCCGCGCCCGGAGTATCCAGGATTGGAGCGCGAGGCCAAAGGCATCCGGCACGATGTCCGGGTTCTCGATGATCAGGTACGAGAGCACCTCGAAGGTCGCCACGACGGGCCGGTGGGCGGTACCGCGGTGGTGAACTGGCTCCGGCAAAGGGTCCAGCGTCTTCGCGATGACATCGATCACCTGCCGCGGCGCAAAGGTGATTCGCCTGCCACGCCTTCGTTCTAAAAGAGAGGACCAGTCTTGCCACCGCCCCGCATGGCGTTTTCAATGAACGGGCGACCCTGACCGGGTTTCTTGTTTCAGAGGACCCTTGCGGGCCTCTGTCTCACCCGGCCCGTTGGGCCGAATGGCGAAGCCATGAGGGCCAAGAGGTGCGTCGGGGAGCAGAGCGGCCGCCGCTGGCGTGATTTCGCGCCGCTCCACAGCCGCGGCAGGGCGGACATCACGATCATGGCTAACAGGTCATCGAACGCCGGCGCGCTTCGTATGCGCAACACCTGTTCGGAAAGTACCGCGTGCCTCGGTTCCTCGCGAAGGCGTGGTACGCGACGGACGCGAGCGGAGAGACCAAGCGCGAGTGGTACGTCGCGCATAGGAAGGCCCGCAACCTGTCGCAGGAAAAGCTGGCGCAGGCACTCGAGAGGCTGGTTGTAGAGCACCAGCAGCCGGACTTCATCGGCGACAGCGTCGGTTGCGGAATCGACAACCAACCACTTCAGCCAGATGTTTGTCATGCCGGAAAGGTAAGGCCCGTCGTTTCGGGTCCGGCTCGGATGATGAGCCAAAAAATCTCGGCTCTCGAAACTTCAGCCCACGTCAGGGAGCGTGGGACCCCGAACCGTGCCTCAGCGCACTCCACGCCCACGCGAATGGGACCGCCCGCACCGACGGCTCGCCGGTCAATGACAGTAAGGGTTGTGGGGCGGTCATGCGATCGGCCCCCATAGGCCTTGGCCTCTACACGGTGAGCGATGCCTTCAGGTGCGCGATGGAGACTGGTCGGTCCACGCACGGGCATCCAAGCGGGCCAGGCGAAGCAGCTGGAACGCCTAGGACACAACGCGCCTGAAGGAGATTCCCGCCGCGATGACGGAGCGCGTTCACAAGGTCCTGAGCGTTGCGGCCGCACACGGCCACGATTAGCTCGTACTCGGCGCCTGGGGTTGCGGTGCCTTCGGTATCCGCGGCTCAGTCATGGCCGAGATCTTCCGTGACGCACTCAGTGGCGAGTTCGGTCAATCCCTCTCAGGCTTGGCGGTAGGGACGCGAAGCTCGAAATCAGCCACGATGGGCAGGTGGTCGCTGGCGAGCCGCGACAGCTTCTGCCGGCAGCGGAAGGCGGAGTGCAGAGCGAGGGGGCCGCGGTAGAAGATCCGGTCCAGTGGCCCTCGAGGAAAGAAGGATGGGTAGGTCAGCACGGGCTTTCCGGTGGCGGACTCGATGGCGGATTTGAACTTCATACCTTCGGTGATGAAGGGCAGCAGTTGCGAACGCCAGTCGTTGAAGTCGCCGCCGACCAGGCACGCGGCCGAAGTCTTGAGTGCGGTCATCTCCGAGGAGCGGGCCAGTAACTCGACTTGTCGCGACCTTTGACCGGCGGATAGGCCGAGGTGCAGATTGAAGACATCCAGACGCTTTTCGGGCCCTTCGCCAAGGGCGATCGCGGTGTGCTGACAGCCGCGACGTTTCCATCGATCGATGGTGAGGTCGATGTTCCTTTCGCTCAGAATCGGAAAGCGGCTGAGGGTCGCGTTTCCATAGCGGCCTTTGCGCAGGGTGACGTTGTGACCGACCGCGCGGTAGGGAAACCCCAGATCGGTCGCCAGTTCCTTTGCGAGGTCCAGCTCCCTCGACCGGGGGGCTCCATCATCGACTTCCTGAAGGAGCACGATATCGGCGTCGTAGTTCTCGATGATGCGGACGATCCGCTCGGGTCGGAAACGCCGATCCACGCCGATGGCCCGGTGGATGTTGTACGAGAGGACGCGGAGCTTCATGACCGTGGACCCGCATTTTCAATTGCCGATGTGCTGGACTCGGACCTTCTCCGGCGACGCAGCGAGCGGCCGAGAAGGGCCAGGGCGAACCAGAGGAAGACGATGGCGAGAGGCCAGGCGAGGACTCGAGGCCAGACAAAGCCGATCACCGCCAGAAGGGCGAGCGCCACACCGCCTTGACCCATCAGCATGCGTTCGGTCGGCTGATGAACGCGGCGCGCGGCCAGAGCCGAACCGATGGCGTTGCCGATACGCAAGGCGCCCGCGGCGGCTCGGGTGGCGCTTCCCCCTGCGCGAGGGGGGCGTGGTTTTCGTACGCCCCCCGCGGGCCGGACTCGTCGCTTTGGCTCGAGAACGATCTCGGTCGAGTTATCGAGATCCTTCGCGAACATCTCTTCCATGGCCTGACCGAAAGCCTCGTTCTCCACCACAATGTCCAGTTCGCGATTACCGAACCAGCTCGACATGTTCAGGTTGGTCGAGCCGACCCGGGCCCAGCGCGCGTCCGCCACCGCGGTCTTCGCGTGGAGCATGGGGCCGTTCCACTCGAAAACCCGCACCCCTGAATCCAGCAGCGAGCGATAGCCGGTGCGGGAAATGGTCTGCATCAAAGGAATGTCGCTGCCGGGGCCCGGTACCAGCAACCGCACGTCCACGCCATCCTGCGCGGCCGCGCGCAGAGCCTGCACGTAAACCGAAACTCCGGCGAAGTAGGCGTCGGTCAGCCACAAGGTCCGCCGGGCGAGCGACGCCACCAGAGGATCGAGGCGGTAGAGGCTGGCGCTTCCCGGTGTGGACGCCACCACCCGGACGTTGACCGAGCCTTTCGGGGAAAGCGATTCGGGATCGACCGCTGCGCCTTCAGGCAACGGAGTTCCGGTGGCGGCCCAACTGTCCGCGAAAGCCTGCGCCACTTCCGCGACCGCGGGACCGCACAGGACCACTCCGGTATCGCGCCAGGGGGCCCGGCTTTTCTCGGGAGCGCCCTCCCACATCTTCCCCACGCACAGGCCGGTCACGAAGGCGGTGTCACCGTCGATGATCAGACACTTGCGGTGGTCACGCGCCACCCAGCCAAGCGGCTGATCGAGGCGGGGAGGATTGAAGGAGCGGACATCCACGCCGCTCTCGCGCAGGCGTCGCCAGAACGAACGCGAAGCGCGCCCGATACAGCCGATCCAGTCGTAGATGACGCGAACCGGCACTCCCGCGCGGGCCTTGCGGCAGAAGGCGTCATGAAAACGCTCGCCGACCTCGTCCTCGTGGATGATGTAGTTCTCGAAGTGTACGAAGCGCCGGGCTCCCGAGATGGCCTCGAGCCAGGCGGGGTAGTTCTCTCTCGCGTCTTGAAGGATCCGCAGACTGTTCCCGGGGATGAGGAGCGCGCCGGCGGTGCGCGAAAAAACCTGATCGCTCAGGCTGGGCACTTCGGGTGCTGGCACAGTGGTGTTCAAGAGCCTCGCTTTATTCCGGCCGGCCGAGCAGGAAGCCCTGCGCGGAATCGCAACCTTCCGCGCGCAGGAAGGCGAGCTGCTCCTCGGTCTCGACCCCTTCGGCGATGACTTCGAGGCCCAGTTGATGGGCCATCGCGATGATGGCGGTGACGATCCCGCGCGACCGGTTCTCACCGGGCAGATCGGCTACGAAGGAACGGTCGATCTTGACCGCGTGCAGGGGCAGGCGGCGGAGATTCGAGAGCGATGAGTGCCCGGTGCCGAAATCGTCCATAAGCAGGCGGATGCCCCGCTGGCGCAGCGCTTCGAGAATGAGGTCGGCGCGTTCGAGATCCTGCATGGCCACGGTTTCGGTGATCTCGAATTCGAGACGCGCCGCGGTGAGCCCGGTTTCAAGGAGCGAGCGATCGACTACGTCCAGAAGGCCAGGGTCGTGGAACTGTCGTCCCGAGAGATTGATCGAGACGCGCTCGGTTCCGCCGCGCAGGACGGTGGCCGCACAGGCGAGACCGATCACGTGGTGACCGATTTCGGAGATCAGGTTCGTGGCTTCGGCGATGCCGATGAACTCGGAGGGCTGAATGGTGCCTCGCTCCGGGTCGCGCCAGCGCAGCAGGGCTTCCCGGGTTTCGATCTGCATGTTGGACAGGCGCACTATCGGCTGATAGACGAGGAAGAGTTCGGAGGAGGTGAGGGCGCGCCGTAGCCGCGCCTCGAGGTTCATGTGCTCGAGCAGACGGGCGCTCATGGCCGCGGTATAGAACTGAGTGCGGTCACGCCCCAGTTCCTTGGCCCGGTACATGGCGAGGTCCGCGTTGCGAAGAAGCTGCTCGGCGGTGTCCCCGTCCTGGGGGAAAAGACCCACGCCGATGCTGGCCGAGACGGTGATTTCGCGTGCCGCGACCTCGACCGGGACCTTGATGGTGGAGTGAATCTTCTGGGCGAGGCGCAGCAGGTCGTTTGGATCCTTGACTCCGCTCACCAGTACGGTGAACTCATCGCCGCCGAGTCGTGCCACCGTGTCCTCGGTGCGCAGGGTCGAGCGCAGACGAACGGCGATGGTGCGGAGCAAGGTGTCGCCCGCGGTGTGCCCGAGCGAATCGTTGATCGATTTGAAATGATCGATGTCGACGAAAAGCACAGCCAGTGATTCTTCCGTGCGCAGCGCCCGGGTGAGGGCATTGTCGAGGCGGTCCACGAAGAGGTGGCGGTTGGGCAGGCCGGTGAGCGCGTCGTGATACGCGAGATGCTCGATCTGGCGTTCGGCCCTGCGGCGCTCGGAGATGTCGAGTCCGGCCGCGAAGACGAGTTCGCCCAAGGGGTCGGGGGCCGCGTTCCACAACGTCCAGCGCGGCGATCCATCGCGATGCCGGAGCCTCAGCTCGATATCGGCGGCCCCGTCTTTCAAACGCGGGAGAACTTCGCGGTGAGCCGCTTCTTCGTCGAGGTCGAGGTGCTCCCACACCCTGGTCCCCACGAACTCCTCGGGGGCCCGCCCGAGGATGCGCTTGGAGGCGGGCGAAACCCAGCGGATCAACCCCTGCGCGTCCAGCACTACATGAAGGGTCTGCGAAACCTCGAAGAAGCGATCTCTTTCTGCCGTGAGTTTTTGCCGTTCGGCGAGGCCCAGTTCGAGTTCACGCGTGCGCGCCCGCACCTGACGCCGAAGCATGGCCGACCAGATGACCGCCCCGCCGGCCAGCAGTACCAGGGCGAAAACCGCGCGACCGTACTTTCGCAGCTGGCCGGCGAAGGGGACGGGCGGCGGGGGAATTGTGAGCGTGTTCTCCACGATGCCGCTCATCGAGGGCGAGGCCCGGATCCGCTCCAGCGCCTCGACGAAGCGGGCGAGTTCGGTGCTGCGCCCCTTCATGGCCACGAGGTAGTACGAAGTGGAGGCCACGTCCACCTCCACGAGATCGGTGAGGCCGAACTGGGCGGCCACGTGACGCAGTGTGAGTCCGTTCCCCGCCACCATCGTGGCTTCCCCGGCCAGCAGCTTCTGAACCGCTTCGAACTGGTCGGCGCACAACCTGAACCGGGGCCTTCGATCGGGAGGAAGCTTCAACAGCGTTTCATGAAGCAGGCCATTCTCGAGAAGTGCCACTCGTTCTGCGGAGAGATCCTCGAGCCCCTTCGGATACTCGGCCCGCCCCGCCGGAAACAGCAGCGACATATGCATGTTCCAGATCGGCGAGAGCAGGTCGTAGCGTTCGGCCCGTTCCCCGGAGTAGGCGACTGCAGCCAGATCGGCCCGCCCCTCGTTGAGACTCGCTATTGCCTCCGGCCACGAGCCGAGTCGAAACTCCACGTCGTATCCGGCCTCGGCCGCGGCTAGCCGGACCACCTCGATGTTGAATCCACGCGCTTCGCCTTTCGCATCCTTGTATTCGAAAGGCGGGAAGTAGGCATCCCCCGCGTAGATCAGTCGGGGTCGCGCCGTAGCCGCCGCGGAAGGCTCCGCCTGAGGCTGGGCCGCCCACAATGGACGGACGGCGATCAGGGTTGCAATCACCACACAGAGCGACAACACGACGCGCGAGGTCGCGCCGTTCGCAATCGGCGCGCCGCTGTGCTTTCGCGGGGGAGGGGAACTCATGGACTGGCCGCAAGCGTGACTCTACTCGTCAGCTTCCCGACTTTCCTGCCTCATTCAGGTGGATTGCCAGCATCGTCGATATCGCCGGTGTCCATGGACCGCTGCTAATCTCCCAAAATGTTGCGTCCCTCGGCCGGAGGATCACTCGAGTTTCCCGATCGGGGTTCAGAAAGATCAAGGTCAGGCCCTCACCAATGGTCTTAAGGTGATCGCGCGTCGCGGGTACTTCGATGAGGTATCCGCACCGAAGTGACGCGTTGACGGCGTCGCGGCGGTAATCGCTACGAAGCTCGCTACGACGGCCGAAGCGCGAAGCGGACCTGGATGGGCAGTGACGCGGCCTGCACGTCGGCGCAGACCAGAGTGTCGACTCCAACCCTGCGTACGCTGGGGGTTTTGGACGAGCCGCCCACCGTGGCTTCACCCGGCCGCGCCGGAGATGGCCACAGGGTGCAGATCTCAGCCACCCGCGCTTTGCCTTCCACCTTCACCTCAATTGCCGCTTTGGTCACGACCTGACTCAGAACCAACCGTTCCGACGCCGCCCGATTCGGAACCTCGAACGGCAACAGCGTCTCGCGGGTTCTTATCGCCACGCGGTAGCCGTCGGGCGAAGGGGAGACGCCGAGCAATCCCCTCACGATCGCGCTGTGGAGGGCCGCGGCCGCCGCAGCGTAGGCGCCGCTTCCTTTCGGCGTGCCGTCCTGGGCGTACCACTCGTGAATGCCCGCTCCCGCCCGCAGGGTCCGCGCCACCATCTGGTCGAGATGAACGCGGGCCTGCGCCGAGAGCCCGCGCTGGAACTCGGCCTGCACCAGCGGCGCCCCGAACCAGTCCCATTGCCCGCCGTTCTGGTACTCGAAGGGCTCGCGCATCGCGGGATGCTGAAAGGCACCCGCAGCGTAGGGGGGGATGAGAGTTGTGGAGATGGTGGAGTAGTTGAAGTCCGCGCGCAGGCGTTCAGCGGTCGCGAAGATGGCTTTGGCCTGATCGTCGTCGGCGACCCCGAAAAGTGCGGCGAGCGCGTTGCCGCCCAACGCGAACCGTTCGTCCTCCTCGGCCCCGAAGGCTTCTGAAGGGGTTCGGTCAAAGGGGATGCGAATCCGGAAGTAGCCGCGATCCCTCATCCAGAAGGCGGTGCGAATTCGATCCCGCAGTCTCTCGGCGCGGGTGGCGAGACGCTGCTTGCGCTCTGCCGGTCCCTCGAGCCCGGCCAGGCAGTCGAGCGCTGCGTACACCATCACGTTCGAGTAGAGAGCGAGGGTCCGCGGCGTTTTGGCGTCCAGGTAGATCGCTCGTTGATCCGGATAGAGAGGGCTCACATCGCCCCAGTCCGCGGTGAGCCCGCTCCAGACCAGGCCGGTCTTCGGGTCGGTGCGATCGCGGACCAGGGCGTCGATCGCTTTGATCAGTCGACTCACGCGCGAGAGCGCCGCGTCCGCCGCGTCATCCATTGATGCGCCGGTGCCGAGCATCTCTCGAGCCCGACAATAAGCCAGGGCGGCGGAAGGCTCCTGATCGGATTCATTCGAGTTTGTATCCACCGCCATTGAACCAACCACGGTGACCTGGGGCGCCCATTCTCGAAAGGTGTCGGGCGAAGCGGCCGCGACCCAATCGCGCAACCGGCCGTTTTTCCGGGCCACTGAAAGATGAAGGTCGAGCCACGAAGTGAGGGTGGGCGCCTCGTAGTACGCAGCGGCCGCGGGCACGATCCACGCGCTGTCCCGAAGCCAGATTTGCGGATACGCCTCTCCGGCGCCGAATCCGAGGACCGCGCCCTCCGAGACGGCGAATACCTTGTGGTTCTTCGCGAGGGTTTCCGGGACCCTGGCGAAGATCTGCCGGATGCGCTTCATCGAGGCGCTTTCTGAGGGGGACGCAGGGACGGGCGATTCCCCGCGAACGCAGGCGAATGCAAGTCCCATCCATGCCAGACCCGCGATCCATAGGCCACGACGCAACCGACCGAACCACGGGGGTTTCAGGTTCGCCATGGACCGGAACTCTACCGGAGGCTCAATCTCGTCACGCGGTTGAGGCCCGTCGCATATGATCTCGGCGGCCCTCTGCGTTGTTCGTTTTTGGGGTCGGTGGACCGAGGAACCAATGTTGCTCTCTCGGGGTCCAACTGTCGCCTTGCGGTGTGCATGCCTCCGCGTTGAGGAAGCCTGAAGCAAGCGCAGGACCCCACCCTTTGCGCTCAGGTTCCGTGAGCGCCACCGGCTTCAGACGGCAACGCGGAGGGCTTTTGCCTTCACTCTCCGCTTATCTCCGCGGCCCGGACCCGGTTCCTTCCCGCACCCTTCGCGGAGTAAAGCGCCCGGTCGGCGGCCCCGATCAGCCGCTCGACGCTCAGGCCCTCGGCGGGAACCGCGGCCACGAGGCCGATGCTTGCGGTGAGATGCCCGGCACCAGCAGCCGGATTGCGGAGGTTCAAAGCCTCGACCCGGCTCCGCATGTCCTCCGCCACTTGCAGCGCGCCGGCGAGGTCGGTTTCAGTGAGGACGAATGCGAATTCTTCGCCTCCGTAGCGGGCCACCAGATCCGCGGGGCGTCGCGTGGCCGCTTCGAGGGCGCGGGCCACGCGTTTCAACGCCTCGTCTCCTTCCGGATGGCCGAATGCGTCGTTCACTTCCTTGAAGTGATCAAGGTCGAGGATGCCTACGGCCAGAGGGGTGCGCTGACGTCTGGCTCGGCCCCATTCATCATTCAGCACTTCGTCGAACTGCCGCCGGTTGGCGATGCCGGTCAGCGCGTCGTGTCGTGAGACGTCTTCGAGCCGGGCGTTGGCTTCCTCGAGCAGGTGGTTTTGTTCGAGCACCCGCAGCCGCGCCGCCTCCAGTTCCGCCACCGCCAGTTGCAGGTCGCGGGTTTTCTCCTCGACCATCCGGCTGAGCCGTGCCGCTTCGAGCCGGAGGACGCGTGTCCCCACCCAGACCCCGCCGACGACGATCAGCCCGACCCCGAGAACCGCGGCGAGGCGAGCAGCCATGGTTCGGTACCAGGGCGGGTCCACCACGAAGCTCCATGCGGTTTCCGGTCCGACCTGACCGTCGGGTCCACGAGTGCGGACCCGGAAGCGATACTCCGCCTCCTGCAGTGTCGTGAACTCGACCTCGGTGCGCGGTGACCATTCGCTCCAATCGACGTCCATCGGATCGAGGCGAAACTGAAAGGCGAGGCCGCGCTGATGGGAGAGCGGCCCGAACTCCACGTGAAGCCTCCGGAGATTGTGCGGTAGCGCGGCCCGGTCGACCGCCCCTTCCCGAAAGCCGTCGAAGATCACCCGATCATTGAGTGAGATCCGAGCCAAGGTCGGCGCGGGCGGTGGGGGAAGCCCCCCTCCTGGTGCTCCGACATGCCGGTATAGTCCGCCCTCGCCTCCAACCCACACCACACCGTCCGCTTCGGGACGGATGAACTGGATGCGCCGGGCCGGAAAGGCGTAAAGAACCACCGGCTCCTTCAGCAAGACGCCGTTCCGTCTCGGGAAAACCCGCAAGGGGCTGGTGTTGATCCAAAGTCGGCCCTCGGCATCGCTGGCCCCGACCCAGGCGACCCGACCCACGAGGTCGCCGGTCACCGCGGCGTTTGGGACCAGTCGCGGACCGGCCTCGGCCTCGTCGATACCGAAGACCTCGCTCTTTTCGTGGTTGGTGACGGCTATGAGGCCACCCGGGCTCAGATGCACGTCGCCCTCGATGCCGCCGAGTTTCCGGAATTGGGCGACCGCGGGACTTTGTGGATCGAAATCGACCGCCACGATTCCGTCGAAGACGGACGCGAAATACGCGCGCCCTTCTGGCCGGGTGACGATCGATCGAACGTAGCGAGGCGAGCCCGCGAGGGGTCCGATGAGCCGGAACCCCAGACCTTCGGGGATCAGAAGGTGCAAGCCGCTTCGCGCGCCCACCAGCACTCCGCGGAAACCCTGCGCCTCCGCAAGCACATAGGCCCCCAGGTCCGCGGTGCCGGGCACCAGAGTGGCGCGATCCCCAGCCACTCGAAACACCCCCGCGGCCGCGGCCAGGAGGAACTCGCCCGGCAGGTCGGAGAGTGTCAGCCCGGACCAGGTGGATCCGGCCACACCGGGGATTCGCTTTACGGTACCGCCCTCGATAACGCCGAGCCCGGCCGAACCCATGACATACAGGCGGCCGTCATGCCGGTGCACACCCTGGGCCCCCCCAGGCATTCCCGCGCGGGCGTCGAAGAGGGTGATCGGCGAAGCGACGTCGAGACGCGCCAGTCCGGCGTTGAGCGTTACCCACAGGCCGCCTTCGCGATCCTCGGCGAGACCGGTGACGTGATCGTCGGGCAGTCCGCGGCGGCTGTCTACGATTTGTTCGGCCTCGGCGTTTCGGCCGATAAGGAGGACGCCTCCCGTCCTCGAGCCAAGTGCGATCCTGCCGTCCCGCAAACGGATGGCCGCGGAGATCACGTTTGTCTTGGCCCACTCCGAGGCCGCACCCCTGAGGATCGCCACACCCTCGTCGCCTACCCGGACGAGACCCATCTCGCGCAGGACGGCAAGATAAGGACCGCCTTCTTTTTCCTGTCCTTCATCGAGGATTGCGTCGATCCTTTGGCCCGACAGTGCCGCGAATTCCGGGGCGGGGCTGAGCCCGGTGGGGCCTGCTCGTTTGGTGCTCGCGTTTTCGCCAAGGTAGGCGTGCCCTCGAAACGCGAACAGAGTGGTGGGCGACTCTCGCGAGACCACCGCTATGGACTTGAGCAGGCGCCCGTCATAGAAGAACAGGCGGAGATCGGTCAGAGCGAAGAACCCCTCGGACGTGGCGACGATCGAGCGGACATCGCCGAACTCCCGATCTTCCGGCGGAAGGGGATGGGTGATTGAACGCAGCGTGGCTGCACCAGACGGCCCGGGCTCGAGGGTGAACAGACTTTGCGGTCCGCCCGCCACCACCTTCCCCCTGGCGTCCACGGCCACCGCGTAGATCGCCACTTCGCTCGGCGACAGGCGCCACTGCGCGCCGTTCGAGATCAGGAGGCCGTGGAGATTGCCCACGTAGACCCGGCCGCGACCCTCCGTCGCCACTCCGAAGTTCTGGCTCTCGCCTCCGTGGTGGCTGTCGTCATAAAGACGCATGAGCGGAAAGCCGCGTTCGGACGGTCTTGGACCTGCGGGCTGCGCCGGAACCGGGATGGCGGATAGCAGCAGCCACGCGAGAACTCCGATCCGTGACCCTCCTCTCATATCGCAGAGGATTCTAAGAGTCTGGGCCGCGAAGACCTTGGAGCCTGCGCGGCAGAGGGGAGAAGGCTCCGTCCCCTCAAGGCGTCACAGCGGCGCGTGCCACAATTCTCTTCGCGGTTTGGGAATTCCGCGCTGCCAATTTAAGGAGTCGAAAGAAGCATGAGTCAAATCCGTAGTGTCGCGGTTCTCGTCGGCAGTCTTCGCAAGGACTCCCTCAATCGGCGCATGGCCCACGTTCTCGCGCAACTCGCACCCGCCTCGCTCAAGCTGGAGATTGTGGAGATCGGCGCCTTGTCCCACTACAACCAGGACGATGACGCCAACCCGCCCTCTTCGTGGATCGAGTTCCGCGGGCGCGTTCACGCCGCGGACGCCGTGCTCTTCGTAACGCCCGAGTACAACCGTTCAGTGCCGGGGGTCTTGAAGAACGCGATCGACATCGGCTCAAGGCCCTACGGGCACAGTGTCTGGAGCGGGAAGCCGGGTGCTGTGGTCACCGTGTCGCCGGGTGCGATCGGCGGTTTTGGTGCCAACCATCATCTTCGCCAGAGCCTGGTGTTCCTGAATGTGCCGGCGATGCCCCAGCCCGAGGCCTACATCGGCAACGCCGCGGATCTGTTCGACGCCGAAGGTGCGGTGACGAACGAATCCACGCGAGGTTTTCTTCAGAAGTTCATGACCGCTTACGCCGCCTGGGTGGAAGCGAACCACCCCCGAGGGTGAGGTCGGGCTGCCGCACCCCGAAACGAATGTAGGGGCGACCCTCGTGGTCGCCCTTCCCGATTCAGGGCCTCAAGGCCGGATCATTTCGCGAGTGGACGTTGGACCTTTAGGGGCGCGAGCCCGCGCGACCCTCTTTTTGGAATGAGACGGACGGCTTGCCGCGTCGGGGTGCGTTTTTTTCGCGGACAGGGGCGAAGCGCCGGGGTTCATTTCGCCGGTCCATCGGTGGGCGCCCGGTACCTCGATGCCGAAGAGATCCAGGAGACGCGCCACGGTGTGGTCAACGATGTCGTGGATCGAGGTCGGGCGGTGGTAGAACGCGGGCATGGGTGGCGAGATCACCACGCCCATGCGCGAGAGTTTCAGCATGTTCTCGAGATGGATGTCGGTGAAAGGCGCTTCCCGGACCGCGAGCACCAGGCGGCGACGCTCCTTCAGCACCACATCCGCGGCCCGATGCACCAGCTCATCGCTGTGGCCGTGGGCGATGCCGGCCAGGGTCTTGACGCTGCATGGCACGATCACCATGCCGAGAGTGACGAACGAACCGCTGGAGATACGAGCGCCCTGGTCGTTGTCCTTATAAGAATGAGTGGCGAGAGCACGGACCTGATCGAGGGTGTAGTCCGTCTCGTGGAGCAGGGTGCGCGCTCCCCACCGGCTCAGGACGAGATGACTCTCGACATCCGTCTTTCGCAAGGCCTCAAGCATCCGGACCGCGAAGATCGAGCCGGTCGCTCCAGTGACCCCGATGATGAGCCGCCTGGGCTTTTGCGCGACGGCCTCACTCACGGTCGATCCTGACGCGGAAGGGTGAACCGGCTTTCGGTATCGCGCTCTAAGTTCATCATGAACGCCGTACGATACGACGCTTCGTTGGTTAGCCCGCTCCTATTTTCGGCCGAAAACCCCGCGGAACCATGTCCCCAGGTCGCGCGCCGGTTTGACCACATCCGCGCACTGGCAGCGCTCGGCCTTCGGGACATCACCGAGCACCTGTTCGACATGAAGTCCGCACCCGGCGAAGGTGGGCTTGCCACATTTATCGCACGTCACTCGTCTGCACATCGCTCGAAAGTACCTCAGATCCCCGAGAAATCTGGAAATCAGACCGCCCAGGCGTCGTCCCGTTCCTCTTCGACCTTCTGCGGGACCTCGGCGACCTCGCTGACCGCGCGCGCGCAGTCCTCGCAATTCCGGCCCAGAGATGTGCAGGGGACTCCGTCGGCCTGAGCCTCGGGACAGCAGGCCAGCAGAATGCGGGACGGCGTCGAACCCTTCGGACTCGCGAGTTTCATGGGCACCTCCAGATGGTGGGACCGGTCCACGGTGACGATAGCGGGGAGGGCCGTCCGAATCTACTGAGCCAAATGGCCTACATGATTCTGCTGTCCGGGGAAGAGCGGGCTCGCTACACTGGCCAGCCAAGGGAGATTCCCAAATGAGCACCGTACGCGAGCGTCCCAAACCGCAACTTCTGCCGGATTTCTGCAAGGGGTGTGGCCGATGCATCGACGCCTGCACCAGGCACTGCATCACCCTCGGATCGGATATCAATCCCGCGACCGGCCTCACTCCGGTGTCACTCGATCTCGAGTCGTGCAACGGTTGCGGGCTCTGCCTCTCGGCCTGCCCCGAGCCCTATGGCCTGCGCGCCGAGCCCGGGCAGGATTTCGTCCTCGAAGATCCCAGGGCCCTCTTCGGCCCGCGAGGGCCGCTTCACGAAGTGCCGGCCACCCTCCCTGACGAACTCCTGCCGATGCCGCAGGTGGAGCCGCTCGTGGTCAAGGGCACGTACGCGTCGGCGATCGGCGCCCTGATCGCGGGCTGCCGACACTTCTACGGCTACCCGATCACGCCCTCGACAGAGGGCGCCGAACTGATGGCGAAACTCCTGCCCAAGCTCCACGGAACTTTTGTGCAGGCGGTGTCCGAGACCGCGGCGGTGAACATGATGTATGGCTGCGGCGGCGCCGGTCTGCCCGCCATGACGTTCACGTCCTCGCCGGGTTTCAGTCTCATGCTCGAGGGTATCTCCTACATGATCGGCGCAGAGCTCCCGGGAGTTTTCGTCAACGTGATGCGCGGCGGGCCCGGGCTTGGAAACATCGGCCCGGAACAAGCGGACATCAAGCTGGCCTGCCGGGGCCTTGGCCATGGAAACACGCAGGCGGTGGTGCTGGCGCCGTCGACGCCGCAGGAGATGCTCGATCTCACGATGCGGGCGTTCGAGATCACGTTCCGCTATCGCAACCCCGTGGTGATCCTGGGCGACGGGTATCTCGGTCAGGTCACCGGCACAGTGCGTCTGCCGGGCATGGCGGTGAAGCCGGGTCTGCCGGGCTGGGCGGTGTGGGGGGACCTCGCTCATCGCCGGAACCTGATCTGCTCGATCTTCTTGAGTGAGCCCGATCTCGAGGCCCATAACACCCACCTGAACTCCAAGTACGCGGCCATGAAAGCCGCCGAGCAGCGGGCCGACCTCTTCGAAACGGACGATGCCGAAGTCCTGCTCGTGGCCTGCAACACCCCCGGCCGCATGGCCAAGGGCGCCGTGCGCGAGCTACGGGCCATGGGCATCAAGGCGGGTCTTTTCCGTCCGATCACGTTGTGGCCCTTCCCGATCGACGCCCTGCGGCCGCTGCTTGAGAGGGTCCGCCGCATCGTGGTGGTGGAGGCCTCGAACGGACAGTTGGAAGACGAACTGCGGCTCGCAATCAGCTACTCCGGGGTGGAACGTCCGCCTGCGATCGATCACGTCCGCCGCTTCGGAGGGATTCTTCCCCAGCAGACCGAAATCGTGGAGCGGGTTCGAAGCGTCGTCCCAGGCGAGGTTCGAAACAAGGCGGTGATGTCATGAATGTGTTCTACGACCGGTTCCAGCGGCACGCACACGGCGAGGGCCTGAAGGGACAGTCGACGCACTACTGCGCGGGCTGCGGTCACGGTCTCGCCCACAAGTACCTCGCCGAGGCGATTGAAGAACTCGGTGTTCAGGATCGCACCGTCGCGGTATCCCCGGTCGGGTGCAGCGTCTTCTTGTACTACTACTTCGATGTCGGCAACACTCAGGCCGCTCACGGTCGCGCGCCCGCCGTGGCCATCGGTCACAAAACCGCCAACCCGGATTCCATCGTCATCAGCTATCAAGGTGACGGAGATCTGGCATCGATTGGCCTCGCCGAAATCGTGAGCACGGCCCAGATGGGAATTCCGATCACCGTGATCTTCATCAACAACGCGATCTACGGCATGACCGGCGGGCAGCTGGCGCCGACGACTCTCATGGGTCAGCGCACCAGCACCACGCCGGAAGGCCGTACGCCCTTTTTTGGCGCCCCCATGAGGATGGCCGAACTGATCGCCGGCCTCGATGGCCCGGTGTATGTCGAGCGTGTGGCCCTTTACGATGCCAAGCAACGGAACCGAGCCAGGAAGGCGATCACCAAGGCCCTGCGCCTGCAGGTCGAGAATCGCGGCTTCGCCTTTGTCGAAGTCCTCGCGGAATGTCCGACTCATCTTGGCCTTACACCCCCCGAGGCTGAGCAGTGGGTCAAGGAGAAGATGACTCCGGTGTTTCCGCTCGGCGTGAAGAAGGACATCGAGAACCCGCCCGAGCACGTCAAGCCGGAGATGCCTTCGTTCGACCCCGCGTACCTGGTTCAGGCGGTCGAGGGCTCGACCGACAAGGCGCCTCGGTTCTGCCCCGCCTTCCCGTCGCTATGGAACACCGACGACATCGCATTGAAGTTCGCGGGCGCGGGTGGCGACGGGGCTCAGACCGCGGCCCTGCTGGTGGCCCGCGCCGGGATCAACGAGGGATACGACGCCACCCATATTCCGAGTTACGGCCCCGAGTCTCGCGGGGGCACCTCCTACGCCGATGTTCACATTGCGCGCACTGAAGTACTCTCGCCCTCCTCGCCGGTGCCCCAGGTTCTCGTGGCCTTCAACGCACCCAGCCTGGCGCGGTTTGGCCCGACCGTGGCCCGCGGCGGGACCATTGTCTATGACAGTTCAGTGATCGCGGATGTCCCGGTGCGGCCCGAGGGAGTAGAGGTCGTGGGGGTGCCCATGACCCTCATCGCGGCCGAACTAGGGCGGCCGGTGGTGAAAAATGTCGTCGCCCTCGGGGCATTGCAGGCGGCCACCCGGATGTTCCCGGAAGAGACCTTCCTCACCGCCATCCGCCAGGCCCTCAAAGCGAAGTGCGCCATGATTCCCCTGAACGAAGAGGCTTTCGCGCGCGGGCAACGTGCGGTGCGCGGCGACGCCTGAGAGTATTGCGTTTGATGAACGACATCGCTCACCTGCGGAAAAGCTACGAACGGGCCGAACTTGGCGAGGGCGCCTCGCTGCCCGACCCCATGAAACAGTTCGGGTTGTGGTTTCAGCAGGCCGTAGACGGGCAACTGCCCGAGCCGAATGCCATGACCCTCGCTACGGTGGCCGAGGATGGCCGGCCCTCGACCCGCGTGGTCCTGATCAAGGGCTTCGACGAACGGGGCATCGTCTGGTACACGAACTACGAGAGCCGCAAAGGACGCGACCTGGCCGCGAATCCCCAGGCGGCTTTGCAGTTCCATTGGGTCGAACTCGAGCGCGTGGTGCGCATCGAGGGCCGGGTTACGAAGGTGGGAGCCGAAGAGTCGGATGCGTACTTCAAGACCCGACCAATCGATTCCCGTATCGGCGCCTGGGCGTCGCCGCAGAGTCAGGTGATCGCCTCCCGAACCGTCCTCGTGACGAACGCCGCGAAGTTCGGCGCCAGGTTCCTCACCACCCTCGGGTCTGGCGGCCCCCCCCGCCCGCCCCACTGGGGTGGCTACTGTCTACGCCCCGATGCCTGGGAGTTCTGGCAGGGCCGCAAGTCACGGCTGCACGACCGTTTGCGTTACCGGCTCGAAAGCGGGCAGTGGATTCGCGAACGACTGGCCCCGTGACTCACGGAACCGGGGTTAATCGTTGTTGGACGGGGTTGCTTCGGCCCACTGC
>Ga0163144_10006229_pt1 | contig 26376 bp, 26 predicted proteins | sample OliLak19BULKMAT1_FD_123175 | JGI IMG/M metagenome (GOLD analysis project Ga0163144, IMG submission 123175) | Freshwater microbial mat bacterial communities from Lake Vanda, McMurdo Dry Valleys, Antarctica - Oligotrophic Lake LV.19.BULKMAT1 | ecosystem: Environmental > Aquatic > Freshwater >...
GTTCAATTGCGCTGAATCAGCAATAAACCCTTTATAATTTACTTTGCCTTTAGCTGAAACATGTTTTTCAAGTAAACCATTCCATATTTCGTGGGATGGAGCTTTGGTTTGAGCAAACGAAATCATGTTTATCAATAGTGCTAGAAATGCAATTGTTTTTTTCATTTTCATTTTTGAATATCTTCGGTAAAGTAATGCTTATGCTGGCAAACCAAATGTCATTCCTAAGACACATTCAGATTTTTTATTACTTCTATAAATAAATTGGTCAAAATTTTATCTGCCTTTCCGGCTACAGCAATAATTTCTGGAATATCGATTGGCTTCAAATTTTCTGGATCACACTCGTCTGTAATTACCGAAATAGCAAAACAAGGTAATTTTATATGGTTGGCCACTATCACCTCAGGAACGGTTGACATGCCCACCATATCTGCCCCAATTATTTTTAAAAATTTATATTCTGCCCTAGTTTCAAGATTTGGGCCTGTAACAGATACATACACACCTTTTATATAATTAACGCCTTGGGTATTGCATGCATTTTTATAAAGTGTATCTATGGTTTTAGAATATGGATTACTCATGTCTGGAAATCTATCGCCCATTTCATCCATATTTTTACCAATCAACGGATTTCCAGGCAGCAAATTGATGTGGTCGTCAATTACTACCAAATCGCCTTTTTTAAAATTAAGATTAATTCCACCAGCTGCGTTGGATAATAATAAGTATTGCAGCCCCAGCAGTTTTAAAATACGAATCGGGAAAGTAATTTCCTTAAATGAATAGCCTTCATAATAATGAAATCTCCCCTGCATAACAATGACAGTTTTACCCTCTATTTTCCCGTAAATTAATTTGCCCTTATGAAATTCAACTGTTGAAACAGGAAAATTGGGAATATCTGAATAATCGACCGTTTTTATGATTTCAATATGGTTTACAAGATCCCCCAGCCCCGTTCCAAGAACTAAGCCTACTTCCGCATTATTTATTCCCAGCAATCTAAGGTATTCTATTGTCGTATTTAAGTCTTCCATTTTAGTTATGTACTTGTTTCCCTAATGATAATACTTGGTTTTTTAATTTTTGATAATTTGCATTTGTTTTAAATCCACCAGATTGGTAATATAAGTCGTTCAATACATAAAATGATTTTGGAGATATAATATCTTTGAGAAAAAAGGCTTTCATAGTTTTACACAAGCTTTTAAAATAATTATCCATACTAGAATATTCAAAATCAAAACATCCCATCTCAAATTTTTCCTTCACGTATTTTATAATTCTATCATCGAAACCAATTGGAGGAACACACCCAGGTTTTATAAAATAAATAACCTCAGCTTTGGCTTGAAATGCACCCATTTCCATTTGCATTACTTTGTCATTTAATTTATTATAGTACAATTTGGCATGACTTTTCTCCGCAACTTTAATTATTCTTTTGGTATCAAACGACTCCACAATAATTATCTCCTGAATATTATTTGGAGAAGAATTGGCTTCTATAAAGTCAATTAAATCCTCAACATATTTGGCTTCGTTATTTGAAGGAATTACAATACTTATTTTCATATTAGATTAGATTCTGATACGGTAATAAATCTTTTTCTTCATCAATATCTGATAAAGTGGGCAATAACTTAAAAGAGACATTTAAGTTTGAGAAGTCCAAAAGGGTATCTTTTAAAACACTTTCTGTACTCCATTTTTTATTTTGAAAAAGGGATGGGTAAAAATTTTTCATCCCCAGCAAATAGTATCCGCCATCTTTTGCAGGGCCTAAAACGGCTTCATTCTCACTTAAAATAGTAAACGCATTTTCTATAATATTTTCACTCAACTCAAAGCAATCACTTCCAATGATAACCACCCTTTTATAACCCATATTAAAAGCTTCCAAAAAAGCATTGGACATTTTTTCGCCTAAATCCTTCCCATTTTGCATCCATTGTGCAAAGCCATCGTTTTTCCAAACGTCTTCACTATTAATGTAATCGGAATAAAAAACAGCTTTATCAGCATTTACCCCTTTTACAACTTTATGAGTGTGATCCAAAAGCAGATTGTAGATCTGTAAAGCCTTTTCGTCTCCTACCGTTTTTGCCAACCGGGTTTTTACTTTACCAAGCTCGGGGTTACGAATAAAAATCATTACCAAATTTTCTGATTGCATAATTTTTAAAGATCTTTAGATCGCAATATTCTCAATAAGTTATTTATAAGCTAAATTACAAGTATTTAATTGTTTGAATTGTCTTGCCAGCGACATTTAAGCTTTTATGATCTTATTTGAAACAGATAAATTTATAAAATTGACAATCAACATATTAATTGGTACAGGTGAATTGAGTGTATTGCCAAAATATCTCTACCTTGAAAAGTAAAATTAAAGGAATAAAGACTATTTTGAAAGTAACTTAATAGCAAATTTAGTATACTTTAAAATTTTAAAAGAGAATGGCAGATCCGAACATTTAGCATCCCTCGAAAAAGCTGTACCTTTGGCATGAAAATAATTCAATGGTAATAACAAACTCTATTCACGATGTAGCTTTCATATTTCTGATGGCTGACGAGCGAACAGCCAAGGTTTTTATTGGAACATTTTTGGAGGAAACCATTGAACAAGTAACCGTAAAACCCCAAGAATAGGTCTATACCGACCAATTAGCGAGATGGGCTGCTTTTAGGCTCGACTTTATCGCCATCATCAAACCCTAACTTGGAGAAACTTTAAAAAGTATTAATAGAGAAGCAAAAAGCCAAGAATTCCTTTGATTTAATGCGATTCCGTAACTATTTGGGCGAACAATACAAAAAGTAAGATGAAATAGACGGACAGAAACAAAGTTTATCGATAGTTACAATCTATCTTTTAGGATTTAATTTATCAGAAATAAAAACCCCTATTCACAAAGTAAACAGAAAATATATTGATTTGATTAGCCATCAGGTTATTGATAAAAAAAGTAATTTCATAGCCGGGCTGCTTCTTGCTGGAAGGCATAACAAATCAATTTATGGTTGCGGATCCTCAACATCCCATGTATGGTCGGCCAATAGGGTTACTTTTGATATTACCCTGGCATATTTGGCACTTCTGCCCCACTCACTTGGGGCAATCATAGATAAAAAATCGGTACCATCTTCCCGCTCATACAAATGATAGGTGTGCCCGACCAAAGGCTCAAATTTCATCTCGGTTTGATATATTCTTTCACTGATATGCACCCTATCTTTCAGTACATTGGCCTGTTTGGCCAAAGTTTGCATCTGCTCATACAACTGCTTCAATTGTCTGTCTGTTTGCTGCCGCATGGCAGTCAGGGCGTTGCTTTTCACCTTGCCCATGTCCTCGGGGCGTATTACTGCACCGCCCACAGTATACGCAAATGGTATCAAGCCCGGATTTTCTACCGTTTTTGTGGGGTCAATTTCACCAGTGGATTTTACTGGTACATAGTCAATGTGATTTTCCATAGCTGTTGAAACTGCCATATTCCCAAAAAGTTATCGCAATTGCGCAGAAATAGATAAATTTCTCAAAAGTATGGTCAGCCTGCTACCACCTCTATCAAACTGGTAGAATCAAAATACTTTTCAGCCAATTGCTGAAGTTCGGCAGCCGATATTTTTTTCACTGAGTCGGTGTATTTGGTGTAAAAATCATAATTTAAACCAGCGTAGTGAACTGTTTTGAACTTCTCTGCAAGCTGAAAAGGGGTATTCAATGAACCCAAATAACTGCCAAGCATATAGTTTTTCACAGTTTCGAGTTCATCATCACCAATCAACTCTTGCTTCAATTTATCTATTTCTTTATATATTTCTTCCAGTGCAAGGCCTACTAGTTCCTTTTTTACGTCTGTACCTATCACAAAAAATCCTTCATTTATCATACTCACCGACTGGGCATAAATTCCATAAGTAAGGCCTTTTTCCTCCCTAATGTTCTTCATCAACCTCGAGCCAAAATAACCTCCAAGCACTTCGGAAAGCACAAGAAACTTGATATAATCTGGATGATTTCTGGTAAAAAGCTTTCTTCCGATCCTAATAGAACACTGGCTACTGCCTTCTTTCGGCCACACAATTTTGTTTTTACCAGAGCCCCTGGCCTCTTTCTTTATGGTAATCGAGGTCGGGAATTTCGTTTTTTCAGATCCAAATATCCGTTCTATGTCCTTAATTACGGCTTCATTTACCATTCCAGAAGCCACTATCTCAAAACTGTTTTCTTTAATTTTGCCATTATAATAAGCCAAACTTTCGCTGTGCGTAAGCTTGGCAATTGTCTCAGTATCAAGAAAATAACCGTATGGGTGGTTTTCTCCAAATATATTCTTCTTAAATAATCCAGCGGCTTGATACGATGTTTTTTCTAAATTAATAAGCAATTGTCTGCTCTGGATTGCCTTCAGATTATCAAAATTTTCTTCAGGGAATATTGAGTCTTTCAACATTTCGTTCAGAACTGGCAGCAGATAAGGCAGATGTTTGTTGAGCGAAATTAATGCAATGCTCACTTTGTCGTTGCCTGGATACAGCTCTAACGATGCCCCGTAGTAGGCTATTTTTTCTGCTAGTGCCCTTGCACTTAGACTTTTTGTGCCTTCATTTAGCATCTTCGTAGTCAAAAACGCCAAGCCCGATAGCGGCTCATAGTAATTGCCTGCGTTGTAAACAATTTCTATTTTTACCACCTCTTGGCTGCCGCTTTTAATGTAGTGAAGCGGTAGTCCATTCGATAGTTTTATGGTTTGGGCTTTTAGTAAGGGAAATGAAGTAAGTGTCTTTACTTCGGGAGATAAGGTTCTATCTAGCATCAATTTTCAAACAATAATCACTTTGCACAAAGTTAAGAATACCTTTCAATGAAGATCAAATTATTATTCCACAAGGGCAGGGGAGTAGCAAAAGTTGCGTCTGTGTGGTTTTACCTCTGCCTTACCTTTTCAATAGTGTCAGCTTTTTTTCAAAATAAAACTAGAGAGCAATCTTTGCTTCACTACGCTCAGTAGGTCAGAAGACATGGTTGTACAAACTTGGCAACCTCCTGCAAAGGATATTTTATTCCACCACAGAATCTGCCTCTTTCGATTTCCTGTCGAAATTGAAGGCAAGCCCAAACCTGAAGGTTTCGGCCAGTGGATTTGTGCGGTCGGTAGCATGAAGATATGACATATCTATGCCCAACGTTTGGTACCTAATACCGAACCCAACAGTAAAGTATTTTCTATTCCCTTTTTGTGGATTTTCGTAAAAATAACCCGCACGAACGGCAAACATATCGTCATACCAATACTCTAAGCCCGTGCTAAGCATTATTTCTTGTAATTCTTCTCTGGCTCCAAAAGGTGCATCACTAAACGAACCCAACATGCCTCCAATCAGGTTTTTATTTGGCGAACCCAAATAGGGTCTTATCGGATTACCTGAAGAATCAGTACTTCCATAATAAATTTGTGAAGTAGGCACCATCAATTTGGTTGCCTGTAAGGCAAGGCTGAATTTGTTGAAATCATCTACTTGATGTGTAAGTACAGTCCCCAAACGCAACGTGGTAGGTATAAAATCGGCTCTAGAAGCACTGGAATACGAAACCTTGTTTCCAATGTTAGTAATTGCTATTCCAGCCGCTATATTAAAATCTCGATCGTCTATAACCAAGTCTCTGTTGTAATAAAAACCCAAATCTGCTGCCACCGCTTGCCCTGGCTGGGCTTGTGTGCCGCCACCGCTCGAGTAGTTTCCTGATAAATCGGAGCGGATATATTTCAAGCTCAATCCGCCACTGAAGCCTTTTCCTAATAATCTGGAATAGGTGGCCATTGCCGCAAATTCTCTTGGATTATAATCTGCAATAGCACCCCCAGTTACATCCGTGAAAGAAATTTTGCCCAAGTCAAAATAAGTAAGTGAAACACTGATCGCATCTTCTTTTCTCAGTTTGTAATAACCAGTCAAATAAACAAGTGACATATCATTAACGATCTTGCGTAGCCAAGGATTATAAGAAAGAGCCACTCCAAAATCTTTTTTTACTTGAGCCAATTTACCTGGATTCCAGTGGGCAGAATACTCATCGGGTGTGGTAGCTACCCCTTGATCACCCAATGCTGCACCTCTTGAATCTGGGGCAATGGTTAAGAAAGGAACGGCTGTATAAATAGGGCGGGGGCCATCTTGTATGGCTTGCAATTGGCCTGCAGTGTTCGAACCACTTCCATTAATATTAGACTGTGCAGATACCAATCCGTTAACACAAACACCAAACGTAATACAGGCTATTGAAACTTGAAACTTATGCTGAAATGTCATTTTATATTTAGAAAATTGTGCAAAAGAAGTACTTTATCGAATGATAACCAATTTTTCAACGGCTAATGCCTCCGAATTGTGCGTAAGCGATCGCAATTTGCAACGGTAAACGTAGCTTCCGGCAATGATATTGTTGCTTTCGTTAAAATCCCACCTGTATTCCACAGTCGATTGGCTTTGCACGATGTTTTCCGAGATTTTATGCACCAAGCTGCCAGATCGATCCATTACTTCTATATCAATCACCAGATCTTCGCCTGCATGGTTGTGAATAAATTGGAAAACAGTGAACTCACTAGCTGGATTGGGATAATTGAAAAGCTTTTCCAAAGTCAGTTTTGACGTGTTCGATACTATGAAATCGATTTTTTGTACCGCAGAATTATTGTAGGTATCCCATGCTTTTACTGTGAGCGTATGGTTGCCTTCAGAAAGCGTGCTCAGCTGATAATTTACACTTCCATTTTTGTAACTATTCAGCGATGTTTCATAAAAATCATTGAGAATGATTGGGTTTGAGGTTTCACTATCAATTACAGCAGAGATTTCATGCCCTACGCCCGAGCGCGCGATGTTGATACCGCTTTCATCAAATAGCTTTGCCAATAAAAATGGATTGGAATGAGTCAGGTTTCCATTCTTAAAAGTTGTATCGTTCATAAAAAGCTTAATCGCAGGCGGAATGGTATCGGTAGCGGCAAGTGGATTGCCTCCACCAATTATGAAATCTGATTTGTAGCCAGCGGCATCTACCTTATGGATTTCATCAAAGGCATACATACTGATTTTGCCATTTCCAAACTGGTAATTAATGTCTTTGGGCACGATAAAACTTGTAGAAAATACCCCATTTTTCACTTCGGCCTTTCCCGCATAAAATATACTTGACCTTTGAGCAACCTTCGTTGCTTGGCTATATTGCTGGCCAAATGTATTAAAGGTATCTACCTTATCATATATTTCGAATATCACTTGGCCGCTAAAATTAGCTACTAAGCTAGTATCGTTGCCGCTGGTTATTTTCCCCTCAATCCTCATTTCCGACAGTGCCCTTACGGTATCACTAACTTTTCCATTGATTTTTGTAGCAATGGCATTGTATTTGGGATAATTCAGCGTCATCGATGGATCGCCAATCAGCGAATAACTACGATTGTTCACGCCAAAAAGACTGCCATTTTTTGTTTGCCTTAGCACTTCGCCTAAAGTAGGCATAGTTCCATCTGGCATTCGGTTGAATACTGCATTAAAAAAAGAATTGTTGAGTGCCGCATTGCTATTTGAAAATACCGTGCGTGTAGCAGATATAATGCCAATCCCTCCTCCTTTGGCCTTCGTTAACACTTTTACACCTGCTGCTTCCTTTGCAGGATCGTCATAAGTGCTGAAATCACAAGTGGCAGTAACCCAAAATGGCAAACGAGCTATATTTTCCATTTCTTCAATAGAACTTTTGGTAATGACTCCCTCTTGAGCCAATCCTTCCGTTCCCCCATGCCCTATATAATTGAGTAGCAAAGCCCCTTGATTTATCCCATTTCGCAACGCTTCATTTGCTCCTGGTGTTTCTACTCCTTTGGGGGTAGATTTATCCCTGTAAGCGTCTAAATATATTTTACTCACGTTTAGATTGCCGTTTTTACTAGATGCCAAGCCAACAATTCCTTCAGTATCGTTCAAGAATATATTTCCTTCGCCTCGATTGCTACCATTATCGGCAATAAAAATTGATTTATTTCTCCATTTTCCAAACGAATTTACTTGGGAGTAAGTGATCAATTTGTCGATCACATTTTGAGCCTCGGTTGCATTTTTGACAGGAATACGACCCACACCAATTTGCATATTGTAATTTACCACTCCATTCTCTTCCCAATCGCCCTCATTTTCTCCGAAAAAAGCAAAATAATCTTCAGATGAATAGCTATAAACGGAATGAAACGAATTATAGGATTCGTAACAAGGTACTAAATTGGTATTGGCAGATATTCTGTTTTTGTAGTCGTAAGAACAACTACCAAACAATAATAGGTTTTTGAAGCCACCTATAAGATACAACATCCTGCATAAATCCCTAATAGCAGTAACATCTTGAGCCCCACCAGAAAACTCATTAAAAACTTGGCTCGTGGTCACAATTTCGGTACTTATGCCTTGGCTTATTCTCAAATCTGCCAACTGTTTTGCTTGGTTCAGTAAAGAATAATGTGTTACTATCAATAAACTTGGCACTGCCATGCCATGCAAATTTTGATTGGGAACCTTGCTTACGTAGCTTGGAGAAAGAGATATTTTTTCAGGAGTGAAAGCAATAAACTCATGATTTAAAGTTTGCTTTTCGGCTAAAAATTCAACCGTGTTGCCGTTACCTACACCTATCATAACGGTATTGTAAGGGGTAGTTACATCCCATATTTCAGATGTAGTCGAAGCGGATGAAACTTGATAATTGACATCAAATTGCTGGTCAAAAGTTCTAAAAGCAGTCTGCCCATCGTTAATTGCGAGCATTTTTTTATAATTTAATGCTATGTAATTTAAATAAGATCTTCCGTTGGGGTCTTGCGAGGTATTGGCGGAAACAGAAATAGCAACGGCCGAAGGGTTGCCAATTTCGGATGTAGTACTAAAAACAGCACTTCGGGAAGTACCTTTTTGTAAACAGCTGGCGCAAGTTCCTTCTCCACTTGCAATTCCAATCGAACCGATATTTACGTTGTTCAATTTATATTGAAAAAAAATCGAGCCAGATTGTCCACCATTCAACCCATAAACTATTCCACATTCAGTCTTTATCTGTATAGTCGTGCCCGATTGATACCCTGTAAGATCAAAATTATAAGTATAACTGCCTGTATTATTGAAGTTGTCGCCATACCACTCTCTTCCCGATTTTATTAAGTTGAATTTGTCTTCTTCCCACATGAGGTGTTCATCAAAAACGGTCTGAAAACTTGAGCTGTTAGTTGGGGACAATTTGCTTTCTACTCTTTTCCCTGCGGCCTGATCGTAGGTGATGAAATAGTAGGCACTATCACAATAAATATTTTTAGCATGTACAAAAATACCTTGACTGACTTGTTGACTCCATCTAGTTGGGCCTTGGGCGTAGAAAAGTATATAATCCGAACCATCAAATTTGCCATCTGACTCACCAAATACTTTAATCGCATTTTCTGCAAGGTCGTCTACCCGAAAACTGCTGTTTTTCTGTGGCAGCATTCCACCACCATTGCCATAAATTTGGATTTTTTTCGGGTCAAGCTTATCAACGTCAAGTCCGGCATTTTTCAAAAACTTGTAATCAATTTTGTGAATACCAGACTGGACAACCCCAATTTTAAACCACTTACCCTTGGAAAGCACAGATTCTGATACAGCGCCAAGCGCTAAAATAGGAATAGAAAATAGCGTGATAATTAAAAATTTGGCCATCGGAGATTATAGGTATATTTTTAACAACGAAACAAATCCTTATTTAGTATTGATTCGGAACATGAATTACAACCAATTGTACAGTAAAGGTTTTTATCGTCAGAAAAAATATTAGGCTGGAACGATATTGAATATATAGCTCTCCATTATGAGATTTGCTAATAATTTTTTACAGGCCATATCGATTTCAGCTTCTGCCTCAATTAAAGACGTGCTTTCTAAAGTTATAGTAATGTGTTTGCCAATGCGCACATCTTGCACATTGGAAATACCTAGATTTTCTAGGCCTAACTTTACAGCCTTGCCTTGTGGGTCTAGTATTTCTTTTATCGGCATCACCTCTATTTCTGCAATGAACTTCATCTATTTAAAGTGTTTTTAAGCAGCGACAAAAGTATGTACAATATTATAATAATGGGAATCGCACTGTAAAATAAAGTAAAAAACAGAAGATTTGAAACGACTATGAGTAGGAGAGGATAAAAATTATCTCGCCAACTCAATTTTTTAAATTTGAGAGAAAACAACCTGATGTCGGAGACTAGCAGGAAGCAAAACACTAAAATAATGATACTTAGGTTGTTTTGGGTGAAAATCAGGTTGATAAAATTGGACTTGGTGCTAGATAATAAAAGGGGGAAAGAAACAAAAAAAAGCGCATTAGCTGGAGTAGGCAAGCCATGAAAGTCAACAGATTGCCTGGAGTCGTTGTTGAATTTAGCAAGCCGCAAAGCTGAAAATACTGGTATCAGCAAGGCAATATTGGGAAAATATAAATTATTAGAATACAGTCCCATGATTTTATACATCACAAAACCAGGCAATACACCAAAGGTGACCATATCGGCTAACGAATCAAGATCTTTGCCGATAAACGAATGTACTTTTAAACTTCGTGCTGCTAAACCATCTAAAAAATCAAATAAAGCCCCTGCAAATACAAAATATGCAGCATTGATCAGATTGCTATTGAATGCCTGAACTACACCAAGCAACCCGCAAACCAAATTGCAACAGGTGAGAAAATTGGGAATATGACGGAATAGGAACAAAATAAATAGGGGAGAGGGTTTTTATATGGCACTGTGGCAGTGCAAATGAAATACACTGGCACAAAACTTCAACATATTGTCACCCACTTTCTTTTCCTTCGATTAAGTTTGCTATTGTTTCGGCTAATATACTGCCATAATAAAACACAAGTTGCAAGAACCAAATGAGAAAATTGCGAGTGGGAGTAACCCAAATTAAGATTAGTATACCAGCCGCTATTCCAATAACAATAACCTTGTTTAAGATTGTATAAAAATAGTAGCCGAAGTCTCGCGGCTTATAATCATTCATAGTTGGCGTGTTAAGACGAAATATATTTTGTCAAATCTAGTTAATGAAAATTCTAATTGCACAACCATTGAAAATTAGCAAGCTACTGGTTTGAACCTTTATTTAACATAATGTAATTTATATAACAATTAAATTTAGATAATTTTAAATTTCAACAGTCGATAGGTTGAAACATTTCGATTGAGCTTGATTAGAACATAAATTCTAAAAAATTCCTTAAAAAATTCGCCAAATTGCACCCCAAATTCCGGCAATTGATGAATCCAAAGTTTTATGGCACTGGTGTGGCCTTAATCACACCCTTTCACATCGACTTGTCAGTAGATTACGCATCACTCGAAAAAGTCATTGCACATGTTACAAATGGTGGAGCAGATTACTTGGTCGCATTGGGAACTACGGGAGAGACATCTACATTGTCGGCAGGAGAAAAAAAAGAAATACTTGCCTTTATAAAAGATCATAACCCAAACAGCCTGCCAATCATTTATGGGTTGGGTGGCAATAATACCCAAGAGTTGATTGAAACCTGCAAAGATATTGATTTCAAGGGCGTAGATGGAATATTGTCTGTGAGCCCGTATTATAACAAGCCAAGTCAAGAAGGCCTTTTTCAACATTACTCGCTATTGGCCGATGCCTGTCCCGTTCCCGTGATAATGTACAACATTCCTGCACGAACTGGTTCGAACATGACTGCAGAAACTACCCTTCGATTGGCAAATCATGAAAACATTATAGGCATAAAAGAAGCATCTGGCGATTTGGCACAGTCTATTGAAATAGCAAAAAACAAACCCGAGAACTTCCTTATAATAGGTGGTGACGACATACTCACTGTTCCTATGATTTCGATTGGTGGAGTTGGAGCTATTTCCGCCATTTCAAATGTTTTTCCTGAAATCACCTCAAGAATGGCAAATTATGCTTTGGCGTCTGATTTCCCAAATGCAAATCTAGAGCTACACAAATTTTGTCATTACAATAAACTATTTTTTGAAGAAGGAAATCCAGTGGGCGTTAAAGCCCTGCTGCACCATATGGGTATTTGCAACTCTGCGGTACGCCTTCCGCTAATAAAAGCCTCCGATACGTTAATGGAGAAATTGGCCAAGGTCTATGAACTACAAAAGCGTGTTCTGACGCTTTTATAGTTCATATCAAAAAGAGAAATAGAATATCTACTTCGGAGCTTCGTTTTTCACATTTTGAACTTCAGTTCTAATATCTTGGGCAAGAATTTTCAAGTCTTGCATTCCTTTCCTTACGCGGGTACCTGCAGCTTGATTGGCTTTGTCATAGAACTTGTCAAAATCTCCTTCAAGAGATAAAATTAAACTTTTGATTTCTTCAAATCTTTTCATCAGATAATAAAATTAAGGTTTATTAAAAAAACTTATATGTAAATGCTTTTGATGCGACTAAAATAGGTATTAAAAGGTTTCAACCAAAATTTAATTATAAAAATTTTACTTTCGATTGAAATATTCATTGAATTACGCTTTCGCTTTAACCCATTACCATTTTAGGTGCAACATCTTGCGGGTATTCTTTATTTAGTAGCTTAGTTCTAATCTTTGAAAATGTTTCGATTGTATATTTCACGTCTTCCAATGTGTGGGCTGCTGTGGGTATTACACGAAGCATAATTACATCTTTAGGCACTACAGGGTAGATGACAATGGAACAGAAAATGCCAAAGTTTTCTCTCAAATCAGCTACCAAATGGCCTGCTTCGTAGCCAGTACCGCTTAGAATTACAGGAGTAACAGGCGATGCAGTTCTGCCCAGATTAAAACCTTCTTTGCGTAAGCCACTTTGAAGCGCGTTTACTATTTTCCACAGATTTTCCCGCAACTCAGGTTTTGTCTTCACCAACTCCAACCGCTTCAGTGCCCCTATAACACAAGGCATAGGCAAAGATTTGGCAAATATCTGAGATCGCATGTTGTATTTCAGATATGTGATGATGTCTTTTGGACCTGAGATAAATGCTCCGATGCTGGCCATAGATTTTGCAAAGGTTGAAAAATACATGTCGATGTCATCTTGCACACCTAGTTCCTCCCCTGCCCCTGCACCAGTTTTTCCCATCGTGCCAAAGCCATGAGCATCATCTATAAGCAACCTGAATTGGTATTTTTTCTTCAAAGCAACGATCTCTTTCAAATTGCCCATATCGCCTGCCATTCCGAATACGCCTTCTGTAATCACCAATATTCCACCTCCTGTTTGCTCTACCATCTTTGTGGCTCTTTGCATCTGCTTTTCGAAGCTTTCCATATCGTTGTGCGGAAACACAAACCGCTTACCCAAAAACATTCTTAGCGCATCAATAATGCAGGCATGACAATCGGCATCGTACACTACCACATCTTGGCGCTTCAAAAGTGCGTCTATTACCGATAATATGCCTTGGTATCCAAAATTCAACAAATAAGCAGATTCTTTATTTACGAATGCAGCCAGGTTTCGCTCTAGCTCTTCATGGTATTTGGTTTGCCCAGACATCATTCTTGCACCCATGGGTGTGGCCATTCCCCACTCTGCTGCTGAATCGGCATCGGCTTTCCGCACTTCAGGGTGATTAGCTAAGCCTAAATAATTGTTTAAACTCCAATTCAACATTTCTTTTCCCATAAACTTCATTCGGGGGCCAATCTCACCCTCCAGTTTGGGAAACATATAATAACCTTCTGATATTCGGTGATGCTTGCCTAGTGGCCCAAAGTCTGCAACTATTCGTTCAAATAAATCCACTTTCTGATATTAAATTAATGTTATTAAAATTGCGACTTGCAAAATTAGTGTTTTCAGGTTATTTAACAAATTTATGTGATTATAGTCCAAATCAAAGCAATGGCAACTCTTTTTATATTAATTTTGACACCAATCAGCTACCGGCTTATTACATTTACGTCAATTTTATCATGAACTCACTTTTCCCCATTTTCCTAAAACTTGACAAGCTCAATACATTGATAATAGGAGGAGGCAATGTGGGTTTGGAAAAACTTGAAGCACTGCTAAACAATAGTCCAGAGGCGAACATTATATTGGTATCGCCTGAAATAAAACCTGAGATACAAGCGTTAGCAGAATCGAATGCAAAACTGACGGTTGTGCAAAGAAAGTTTGAATGGGACGATTTAAACAACGTAGACATATTAGTATGTGCCACCGATAGTAAGGTCTTACACAAAACTATTTACCAAATCGCCAAGCGAAGAAAAATTTTGATAAACGTTGCCGATACACCTGAGTTGTGCGATTTTTATTTAAGTTCGGTGGTAACTAAAGGGGAATTAAAAATTGCAATTTCTACGAATGGCAAATCTCCTACTTTTGCCAAAAGAATGAAAGAATACCTAAATGAAGTGTTGGAATCGGACGATATTAACACACTTTTGGAAAATTTAGCAAATTTCCGATCGAAATTGAAGGGCGATTTTAGTACCAAAGTCAAGGAATTGAACAAAATTACTACTACTCTGGCAGCTAACCAAGTTGAAAAATAATCTTGCTTCTTCTCGATGACACAGAAATATCTCCTAATTTGTGGCATCAAATTATCTAAATAAACACTTCGGATTATGAAATTATTATCCAAAATTGTGATGCTTTTTTGCATTTTATTCTCCTTCATTTCTCTTGCCCAGATAGGAAAAGTATTTCCTTTACTCAATGGCAAATCTCTTGATGGAAATGTGGTGAGTTTGCCTGTGAAATTAACCGAAAAAAATACCATCGTCTGCATCATCTATTCTCAGAAAACTGAAAAGGCGTTGAGCACTTGGATGCAACCTCTTGCCAACACTTTTTTAGTCAAAAATCCGCTTGACCCGGAGCCATACGATGTGAACCTTTATTTTGTGGTGTTGCTTTCTGGAATCAAAGATTTGGCATCCGATGCCATTGAAGCTAGATTCAAAAAAGCTTTGGGGAGAGATTATTATAAAAATATAATCATTTACCAAGGTTCAATTAAACCTTATACTTCGGAGCTGGAGTTTGGGAAAAAAGACGAACCTTATTTCTGTGTAATCGAAAAAAATGGGAATATTAGCTACTCCACTGTTGGCTTGTACACAGCAGAGAAATTGCAGGAAATTGAAAACGCAATAGCTAAATAAAGGCAATTATTGAGGTATAATCTTCTCAGTATATGCCTCCATAAATTAAAAAATATCGATCTGAGATTCGTTTTTGATGGACCAGGCTTTTTGAAATATTCTTTAATAGTGCAAAACACCGACTCGTTTTTACCGAAATAGTATTTAACCAACGCATAAGAAAACTCTTTTTACACACACCGCCCCAAGTGACGGCCGTAAAGGTGTGATTAGCATAGTGGCATGGCGGCCAAAGGCGAAAAACATAATGTTACCTTTGTGCCTAAAGATTTCCACAAAATTCCTATTATTAAATCGTTTAAAGTGCAATAATGCAGATAACCAAATTGTCGATCGTGATCCCTGCTTACAACGAGGGGCCAACCATCCATTTAATATTAGAAAAAATAAAAGCCGTGACCTTGATGGCAAATATCAGCAAAGAGGTAATAATAGTCAACGATTGTTCGAAAGACGATACTGAATCGTCTATTTTGGCATACATGCAGGCAAATTCTGGGCTGAATATTCAGTATTTTAAACATGCGGTAAACAGGGGAAAAGGAGCAGCATTGCATACGGGCATTGCCAAGGCCACTGGGGAATATTTAATTATCCAAGATGCAGATTTGGAATACGACCCCAATGAATACAACCTCCTTTTGAAGGCCGCCATTGTTGCCGATGCCGATGTGGTATATGGTTCAAGGTTTATGGGTGGCAATCCTCATCGGATTTTATTTTTTTGGCATTCGATAGGCAATAAGATATTAACTTTTCTTTCAAATATGTTCACCAACCTGAACTTGACGGATATGGAAACTTGCTATAAAATGTTCAAAACCAAACTTATCCAATCCATTAAGCTCGAAGAGGAGCGATTTGGCTTTGAGCCAGAGGTTACTGCTAAGGTAGCCAGTATTGCACGAATTAAAATTTACGAAGTGGGAATATCTTACTATGGTCGCACCTATGAAGAAGGCAAGAAGATAGGAATGAAAGATGGTTTCAGGGCTATCTATTGCATTTTGAAGTATAATTTATTCGCTCGAAAAGTTTTTGTAAAACCAAATACAAATTCGCAATTATAATCTTTAAGCTTCAATTCTGTATTTATAACTAACATAATTTTATTAAATGCTCCTGCAATCAAGGTATGGGATGCACTTGTAAACCCTGATAAAACCAAGGTATACATGGTTGGCTGCGAAACCGTTTCCAATTGGGAAGTGGGCAGCTCCTTGCTATGGAAGGGCAGCTACGAAGGCAAGCAAGTGTTGTTTGTAAAAGGGCATATCAAAGGTTTTAACATTAACAAACGCTTGGAATACACCGTTTTCGATTCCAATTGTGCTTAGAAGACCTAAATTAGAATTATCTGACGGTAACTTACATATTGGAAGAAACGGAAGGGAAAACTATTTTCACGGTCATACAAGGCGATTATTCCCAAGGTGGCAGCTGGAGATAAAAGGTATGCTCTTCATTTAACAACGGTGAGGGCTGGAATCCAATATTAGTGGCAGTAAAAAATATGGTGGGGTAGGCCAAAAATTGATACTAATAGCAAGCAATGATTAAAATACCTGCTTCAAGGTGGAATCATGGCAACAAAATAGGCTATTGCAATCGCCTCATTAGCTGAATCGCCAACACTTTACGTAAACAATAATTGACCTTTTATGCTTTTGTATCTTTACAAATTTTCTGTTGTGGGATTGCAAACAGAAATTTTAAAATTGCTACCGTCAATTAATATATTTTTGTAATGATTATATTCTTAAGAATTTTTTTGTCTGTTGTGTGGCTATGGATGGTTTTTGTGGTGATTACCACCAGTTTGGAAAGCAATTTGATGAAAGAATGGAATTTCCTTTCATCGATTCCTTGGATGAAAGCTACCCTTTGGGATTTTTATGGCAATGTGCTCGTTATCTACGTTTGGCTTTGTTATAAAGAAAAAAGTATATTTAAATCGGTTGTTTGGGCTGTTTTGTTCTTCTGTTTGGGCAGTATTGCTAGTATTGGGTACTTGATCTGGCAGTTATTAAAAGTAAAAAAATACGATTCTCTCGACAAGGTATTTGTAAATAACTGACACGCAGTCTTAATTTGGCGTCAAAAACATGGCTTTCTTGCTCAATTGTATTCTGGTCACCTTTATTTTCATGAGTGTATGGGTTTGGCAATTAAAAAGTAAAAATGCAGGCGTTGTCGATGCAGTTTGGGGCGTTATTTTCCCCATACAGGCATTGGTATATTATGTGGCTGGCGCCAATTTCAACCTTAAAAATACCCTTATTTTGTGCCTAATTAGCTTTTGGGGATTGAGATTGGGTATATATTTGGCACTCAGAAATATTGGCAAGCCCGAAGATAAACGCTATACCCAAATTAGAGTTGAGGCTGGTGTGAAAGCCGACCAAAAAATTCTTTCTTTTTATTTGATGCAAGTTGTGTTGGCTCTTCTTTTGTTCACTCCAGTTTATTTCATATTCCGGAATGGTGGCGATGACTTTGTTTTCTATGATTACGTAGGCATAGTTATTCTTGCGATAGCAGGCATTGGCGAGGCGTTGGCAGACGAGCAATTGCGGGCTTTCAAAGCGATACTTGAGAATAAGGGCGAAATCATGAACAAAGGTTTGTGGGGCTATTCGCGCCATCCCAATTACTTTTTTGAATGGCTGGCTTGGGTAGCCATTGCATTCTTGGCTTTGGCTCTACCTTGGGGTTGGCTTGCTGTAATTTCTCCCACCGTTATGTTTTATCTGCTTACCAAAGGCACAGGCATCAGCATGACGGAAGCTACCATTTTGGCCACGAAAGCCGATAAATACCAGATTTACATGAGCTCTACTTCTGCTTTTTTCCCTTGGAAGAAGAGGAAATAAAATTTTAAAAACATATAGCCTGATCTGCAACTATTTTCGTCAATAGTGCCTCGGTTCTAACTTTTCGATTTTTTAATTCAATTTATTTATTAATGTGGTATCTCGCCCTGCTTGAAAAAAATGTTGTTCCCGATTTCCTTATTAGGGTTGGTATTAGGCAATTGTTAAAAAAAAGGCTTAAAGAGGAAGTGCAAGGGGATATTGCAAACAACCAGCTACATTTCAATGCACTTTTGGAACAATTGAAAAAAGGGCCAATGGCAGTTAATACTCAGCAAGCGAATGATCAACACTACGAAGTACCTACTGTTTTTTACCAAAAAGTGCTAGGGGCAAATCTAAAATATAGTGCATGCTACTTCGAAACAGGCCACGAAACCTTGACAGAGGCCGAAGATAAAATGTTGGAAATAACCGTACAGAGGGCTGGATTAGTAAATGGTCATCAAATTTTGGAGTTGGGTTGTGGCTGGGGTTCGCTCTCTCTTTATATGGCGAAAAAGTTTCCTAATAGCCAGATTGTTGCAGTTTCCAATTCAAAAACGCAAAAAGAATATATAGATACCGAGGTAAAAAAAAGAGGACTTACAAACTTAAATATCATTACCTCAGACATAAATAATTTTGAAACAGCCATGCATTTTGATAGGGTTGTTTCGGTAGAAATGTTTGAACACATGCGGAATTATGAAGCGTTGATGGCCAAAGTGGCGGGATTTTTAAAAGTAGAAGGAAAGTTGTTTGTCCACATATTCACACACAGAAATTTCACCTATTTATTCGATATAAAAAATGAGTCGGACTGGATGTCGAAATACTTTTTTACTGGAGGCACTATGCCTTCCGATTATCTCTTATTTTATTTCCAAAAGCAGCTAAAAATTGAAACCCACTGGCGGATAAATGGCAAACATTATGCGCAAACTAGCGAACGTTGGTTGCAGAATATGGACAAAAATAAAGCTAAAATCTTGCCTTTATTCGAATTAACCTATGGCAAAGATCAGGCCGTGAAATGGTGGGCGTATTGGAGGATATTTTTTATGTCGTGTGCAGAACTGTGGAGCTACAACAAAGGAAACGAGTGGTTTGTGAGCCATTATTTGTTTACAAAAGAAGCATAATGCAGATCAACACGATGGCATCATGGATTAAGGCGCCCTTTGATTTGAAAAAAAAGCCACTCCTTTAATGAACTGGATTGGCCTTCGATGTGGTGATCCCGCTGAGGATCGAACTCAGGACCCATTGATTAAGAGTCAATTGCTCTACCAGCTGAGCTACGGAATCGATTAAACTGCTTACAAAGTTAAGGTATGGAGTATAGAAATGCAATCTATTCAATGCATATTGGGCTAAATATCTTTACCGATCTGCTTTTCAAAAAATGCTTATTTTTGGAATGAAATGAATCAACACACTCCCCTATCTGAGCGGATGCGACCGACATCGCTCGACAATTTCATCGGCCAAAGCCACTTGGTAGGTGCCACAGGAATTCTGCGCAAGATTATTGCTACTGGCAGTGTACCTTCGTTTATCCTCTGGGGACCGCCAGGTGTGGGCAAAACCACCATTGCCGGCATTGTAGCGCATCAAATGCAGATGCACTTTGTAGCCATAAGTGCCATAAGTGCGGGTGTAAAAGAAGTAAGGGAAGTGATAGAACTAGCCAAGTTTCGCGAACGAACCATCTTATTTATAGATGAAATACACCGCTTCAACAAGTCGCAACAAGATGCTTTATTGGGTGCTGTTGAAAAAGGGATTATAACACTGATAGGAGCTACTACCGAAAATCCATCTTTTGAGGTCGTAGGGGCATTATTATCTCGATGTCAGGTATATATATTGAAGCATCTGCAAGAGCAAGACCTTGTAGACTTGCTGAAAAATGCCATTGCCAATGATATTTATCTACAAAAGAAAAACATAAAACTTGTTGAAACTGAAGCCATCATCAATATTTCTGGTGGCGATGCTAGAAAGCTACTGAATTTGCTCGAATTGGTGGTAAATGCCGATGAAGCACAGGAAGTAGTCATCAGTAACAAGCTTGTAACCGATGTTGCCCAGCAAAAAATATCGCTCTACGACAAAGGAGGAGAGCAGCATTACGATATTATTTCAGCCTTCATCAAATCTGTACGTGGAAGCGACCCAAATGCGGCTGTGTATTGGCTTGCTCGTATGATCGAAGGCGGAGAAGATGTGAAATTCATAGCCCGCAGATTACTGATATTGGCTTCTGAAGATATCGGCAACGCCAACCCCAATGCCTTGCTATTGGCAACCACTGGTTTTCAAGCCGTGCAAATGATCGGCTATCCAGAAGCATCTATTATTTTGTCGCAAGTTACTACCTATTTAGCAGCTTCGCCCAAAAGCAATGCTTCTTATGTGGCCATTAAAAAAGCCCAACAGGCGGTAAAAGAATCAGGTGATTTGCCAGTTCCCTTGCATTTGCGAAATGCACCTACGCAACTAATGAAGAAAATTGGCTATGGAGCCGACTACAAATATGCCCACGACTATCAGGAGAACTTCGCAATGCAGGAATTTCTACCCAAAGAGATTGGTGAGATAAAGTTTTTCAATCCGGGCAGAAATGCAAGGGAAGAAGAAATGCGCAGTTATTTGAAAAAGCTGTGGAAAACTAAGTATGGATATTGAACGGTACGAAACCAAAAAGTCAACCTATCCGATATCGAAATATAATTAGTGTTTACTGAGCTTTTAGTATCTCTACCGCTAAACCTACCTCGTACCCCTTCCCTACTAGGTATTTAATCATTTTCTGTTGCTTCAGTGCCAAAGATTTTTCCTTAATGGTGGGCATTTTCTTTTCGATCAGCTTTAGAATAGTTTGTGCATAATGGTCATCATCTATCTCTGCTAATCCTTTTTTTATGCAATAGTCGCTTAATCCATGCACCTTCAGCCCTTGTTTGATTTTAATTTTGCCCCATTTTAGATTTCTGAATTTTCCAGAAGCGTAGGCTTTTGCAAATCGCTCTTCATTGATGAAGCCTTCGGTAATTAACTGTGCAATTAGTTCTTCAATGGCATCGTCCCAAAGCTCCAAGGCCTGCAACTTGCCCCTTACTTCGGCTTGGGTACGTTCTTGATAAGCGCAGAAATGATGGGCTTTAGCTAGTGCGGTAATTTTGTCCAAGCAGGGTCGGGTTTTGGTAGTCAATTTTTTAATAAATGAGATTCTAATTTCCTCAATTATTGTAGATTTGCATAATTTACTGACATTTCAAATCAAATTTTTTAAAATCATGGGCAAAGGCGATATAAAATCGAAAAAAGGGAAAGTTTGGAAAGGCACTTACGGAGTACGAAGGAAAAGAAAAGCAACCAAGCAGAAAGGGAACATTGTAGCCAAAGCGACTCTTGGGGGCAAATAAGTCAAATACAAGCGTTATGCAGAGATACTTATTTTTCATAACGCTTTTTTCTAAGCACCTTTTTTTCCTCTACACTATTTAACCTTTTAACAGATTATCGTGAGAATTCCCTTTTTTAGCAGCAAATCGGAAGAAAGGCAAGTGCTGGGTATTGATATTGGGGGCTCTGGCATAAAAGGAGCGATTGTAGATGTAAATACAGGTGAATTGCTGACGGAGCGCATCAGAATTGAAACTCCGCAACCTGCTACCCCACATGCAGTGCTGGAAACTATCTCGGAAATGATCACCGAATTTAAATGGAATGGTCCTATCGGCTGTGGATTTCCAGCCGTAATTCAGCACGGTATTGCCAAAACAGCAGCCAATGTAGACGCGGGTTGGATCGGTGTCAACATCGACAAATTGATATGGGAAGCTACAAAATGCAGTGCAAAAGTGATAAATGATGCCGATGCTGCTGGCCTAGCGGAAGTAAAATTCGGAGCTGGAAAAGGCGTAAACGGTGTAGTTTTAATGCTCACTATAGGCACTGGCATTGGTTCTGCACTTTTTATAAATGGCAAATTGGTACCCAATACCGAATATGGCCATTTGTATTATAAAGATATAGTGGCTGAAAGGTATTGCTCTGATTCGGCCAGAAAAAAATACGTGTTGGAGTGGGACATATGGACTGAGAGATTCAACAAATATCTCAAACATTTGGAACGCACCATTAATCCAGATTTATTTATTATTGGTGGTGGAATAAGCAAAAAGCCAGAAAAATTTATGCCTTTGATTGCGATTGATACCGAAATAAAAATAGCTGAACAGCAAAACAATGCTGGTATAGTTGGAGCAGCCATGGCAGCAGCTGAATAAATGCCAACACCGGCAGGGTGCACAAACTGGTCAGTTTTCTTAATTCCAATCCAAAAAGATGAAATACAGCAAAAAACTTTTGGGGCAAAAATGCTATTTGGCTCCGGTGCGGGTAGAAGATGCTGAAAAGTATTTTGAATGGTTGAATGACTTGGAAGTCTCTGTAAATCTACGTACTTACAGCCAGCAAATCCCTTTTGAAATTGAAAAGGAATACCTAGAAAAATTTGCAAAAAACCAGACCAACGATTATTTATTTGGCATTATTGCCAAAGATTCGGATTTGCTCATAGGAAATTGCGCCCTTATGAATCCTGATTTTATCAATAGAAATGCTGAACTGGGAATATTTGTAGGCGATAAAAACTATTGGGGGAAGGGCATAGGAACAGAGGCCATTTTATTGCTTTTAGATTTTGCTTTCAATGTGTTAAATCTGCATAATGTGTGGCTTAGTTTCTACGATTTCAACACTAAAAGTAAACGAATCTATGAAAAATGTGGGTTTAAGGTGTTGGGTCGAAGACGTGAGGCCAAAATAATTGGGAACTTGAAGTTTGACATCGTGTTTATGGATGTGCTGGCCGATGAGTACAAATCGGTGTATATCAAGAATCTGTTACATATTGATTAATTTATACGTGAATTTGTCTTTATTTAGAATGGTCTTCTTTTGTGCCTTTTTTGCATTTTTTTTTAAAGATCAGTTTATCATTTTACGCTCTAAATTCTGAATATTGAACAGCCTTCTACTTCTTTTCGCTGCTCCCATTTTCAGTTTTCTTCTGCTGGGGTTTGCAGGTAGGGCTTTTTCTCCCAAAGCAGCTTGGATATCAGTTTTAGCACAACTGGTTTGTTTGGTTATTACCATTTATATTTTTACCCAACAATGGGGAAAAGAGCCTTTAATAATTGATTTTGATTGGTTTAACCTCGCGGAAAGCATAAGTATTAGGTCTGGAATTTGGATCGATAGCCACACAGCAATTATGCTTTTGGCGGTAAATCTAGTTTCTTTTTTGGTTTCACTCTATTCTATTTCTTACCTAAAACACGAAAAACACCACAATCGCTATTTTGCATATCTCAGCTTTTTTGTAATGGCCATGAACGGCTTGGTGTTGGCTGATAATTTATTGATGCTATTTATGTTCTGGGAACTGGTGGGCTTTGCCTCTTATTTGCTAATTGGTTTTTGGTTCAATAAACAAGCTGCTGTAATAGCCAGCAAGAAAGCATTTATCATTAATAGAATCGCAGATTTAGGGCTTTTGGCAGCCATCCTTATTTTCTGGTCCGAGTACGATACCTTGAATATTCACCAATTAAAACACGTAGTTTTTCATTTTCACGAATCTTTTTTGCTTTTGCATTTGGCTGGATTTGGTTTGTTTTTGGGCTGCATGGGCAAATCTGCACAGTTTCCTTTCCAGATTTGGTTACCCGATGCTATGGAGGGTCCCACGCCTGTATCGGCACTAATACATGCGGCAACTATGGTAGCTGCGGGGGTATATTTACTAGTGAAAATGGCTTTTTTGCTAACTCCTGATGTATTGCAAACCATAGCTATTGTAGGATCGGTCACCGCTTTTTTCGGAGCTTTTTTTGCGATTAGCCAAACTGATTTGAAACGTGTGTTGGCCTTTTCTACCATTTCCCAGCTTGGTTTTATGGTCGCGGGAATTGGTTCAGGAGGTACGGAAGCAGCTTTTTTCCATCTTATTACCCATGCTTTTTTCAAAGCGGGCCTGTTCCTATGTGCAGGATCGGTAATTCATGCTTTGCAACATGCCAATCATGAATTGGGCGATTTGCGGAATAATACAAACTATGACCCCCAAGACATGAGCAAGATGGGTGGACTTTGGAAAAAAATGCCAATAACTTTCATAGCTTATATAGTATGCGGGCTTGCACTAGCTGGTATTCCGATTATGAGTGGTTTTTTATCTAAAGAAGCCATATTAGTGGCCGTTTATGCAAATGCTTTGGCTTGTGAAAGCGCTGTTGGCTTTATCTTTTTTGCCTTATTGGCAGCAACTTCATGCCTTACTGCCTACTATGTGAGTAAACAACTGTATATGATTTTTGGAGGCCAATTGAAGGCATCTTCATTGCTGAGTAAAATATATGAAAGCAGTTGGCCAATGGCAATTCCAATGGCTTTGCTTGCTTTGTTGTCATTCGGTTTCGTATTTTCCCTCAATCCTTTTGATTTTGAAAATGGATGGATGATGCGTGAGCTGATGCAAAACCACGAGATTTATGGTCAAAATCATGGAATCGTAACATTATTCTCCGTCATGGCAGCCTTTATTGGTATCACTGGATTTGCCATTCGTTTTATATTTGTAAAGAAAAATTTTACCCAAACCTCTATTGTAAAATTTTCATATAATCAGTTGTATATCAATGAATTGTTGTACTATATTATACTAAAGCCTTCATTATATTTTTCAAACAGAATGGCTTATTTCGATGCCAAGGTCATAGACTTATCGGTTAATCTTGTAGGGGTAAGCCAAGTGGTTTTTGCCAATATGGTGGCATGGGTAGACAAGAAAATCGTTGATGCCATTGTAAATGGAATTGGCTTTACTGCACGTGGCATTGGTAAGCTTTTTTCCCAAACGCAAAACGGACAAATACAGGCTTATATCCTTTACACGCTAATGGTAGTTGTAGGCGTGCTGCTTTTTGTTTTCGCGTATTTTTAGCTACTGACATTTACCACACATGAAAATACTAGAATGCGTGCCTAATTTTTCAGAAGGGCAAAATAATGATGTGATTCAGGCCATAGCAAATTCCATTTCAGCCATACACCGAGTAAAACTACTGGATCGTGATTCAGGATTCAACGCAAACCGAACAGTTTACACCTTTGCGGGCGAGCCAAATGCAGTGATTGAAGCCGCCTTTGAGGCCATAAAAACAGCAAGTATCAATATTGACATGCGTAATCACAAAGGTACACATCCGCGCATGGGGGCTTGCGATGTGTGTCCATTAATTCCGATAACGGGCATGGAGATGGAAGAAGCAGTAGAATTGGCTAACAAACTGGGTCAAAAAGTGGCCAAAGAGTTGAATATTCCTGTTTTTCTTTACGAAAATGCAGCTTCAGTACCAGAAAGAAAGAATTTGGCATGGATTAGAAAGGGAGAATACGAAGGGTTGGAAAGCAAACTCAGACAAACCAATTTTTTACCAGATTATGGTAAAGCAGAGTTTAGCACTAAATCAGGTATTGCTACCATTGGTGCAAGGTCTTTTCTAATCGCATTCAATGTAAATTTGGCCACCAAAGATGTAGCTATCGCTAAACAAATTGCTTCGCAAATTAGGGAAAAAAGCATGTCTGGTTTGCGAAATGTAAAAGCTATCGGTTGGCATATCGCAGAGTTTGACAAAGTTCAGGTTTCAACCAATATCACAGATTTCAACGTAACGCCTGTCTATCAAGTATTTGAGGCTGTGCAGCAATGGGCAGCCCAATTGGGAACGGAAGTAACCGGATCTGAGTTGGTGGGCATGATTCCTATAAAAGCGCTTAGCGAATGTGGCGTATATTTTCTAAAAAAAAGAGGTCAAAGTCCCCATCTTTTATCCATTTCAAAGCTGGTGGAGTACGGGACTGTGTACCTCAATTTGAAAGAAGTGAAACCCTTCGAGGCGGAGAAGAAAATAATTGAGTGTGCTTTGAATTTATAGATTGTGATCGGCTTTAGACAATGGGTGCAATGCTAGGCACCACGCAAAATCAATCGATAATGACATCTATATTGCCAGTAATGGCCATGTACAATGAAGCCAAAAGGTAATTTTATCAAAGATTTTTTCGGATTTTCTCAACGAGAGATGAATGGGTTTGTTGTAATGCTTGGCATCACAATCTTGGCAGTGCTGGCTACTGTCGTGTATGACAGACTTTCTGTGAAGCCTACTTTCGTTGACCCGATTGAAAGCAAAGTTTTA
>Ga0163144_10006232_pt1 | contig 26372 bp, 23 predicted proteins | sample OliLak19BULKMAT1_FD_123175 | JGI IMG/M metagenome (GOLD analysis project Ga0163144, IMG submission 123175) | Freshwater microbial mat bacterial communities from Lake Vanda, McMurdo Dry Valleys, Antarctica - Oligotrophic Lake LV.19.BULKMAT1 | ecosystem: Environmental > Aquatic > Freshwater >...
CACCGATGCCCCGAGCGCGGGAATGATGAACGAAACAACTACGGCCACGATCCCGATCACCACGAACAGCTCGATGAGGCTGAAGCCGCGTCCGGAGGGCCGCTGAAGTGCGCCGGTTTCCATATAGATGACTTTACGCGCCCCTCCCCCCGTATATTCCAGCAGCGTTGCGTTGGGCACCTCACCGCCGTCTCATGCCCATGAACACCATCTTCCTTTTTCCGATATCGATTATCGCGTGCGGGTCAGTCGCTGCCGGTCAGACGTCGGAGTCCGATGCGTTGCTCGCACAGCTCGCCGAGGCCCACCGGCCGCGGCAAGCGTTCTTCTTCACGATGCACGAACGGCTGGAGCGGGCGGTAGTTCCCGAACCGCTGATTCCCTGTGACCGTCCACCGCTCCCGCATGAACTTCCCTTCTCGATCACCGTGAGCGAGATCGGGGAGGTTTTTGCTGAGAAGGTTCACCCGGCGTTCAAGAAGGTTCGAGGGGCGTCCGGACGCTGGATGCTTCGCGAGGATGGTTCGTACATAGAGGGCGAGGCCGGTATGGCCACGATGAGCGCTTCCAACATGGGCGATTGGGCGGCTTACTACATCGCCACCATGCCGTGCGCGGGCTTCTATGTTGGTCGCTTCGGCCCGGATCGTGAGGGCGTGGTCGCAGTGGTGGAGGGCGAAGAAATCGTCGTGCGCTGGAGTCCGACCTTCACCATGTGGTTTTTCAACGAAGACAAACGGCTGCTCCGCTATGCGAGCACCGCCACAAACGCATACGCGGGGGAAGTTCGCTGCTGGGAAGAGACCGAGTTCTTTGATGCCCCCGCGCCCACACTCGTCGTGGCGAAATCCGCACCCGAGGGCGTCGAGATGCACGACACTCGGTACATCTCGCGCCCGGTCGCGGCGCCGAGCGCAGCCCGCGAGCGCGTCTTTGATCCGCGGACACACTTCCGGAGTGTCACGGATTACAAGACAGGCGCGGTGATCATCGGAGACGAACCCGCAGAGGCTCGTGAGTCAGCGGCCGCGGAGGCACAGCACACCGATGCCGGCGTTCTGCATCACGAGACGCGGATTCAGGACGGCAAGATCGTGACGCTGCCTCGCAAGCCCAGTTGGATTTCGGCTTTGCGATGGAGTGGAGTAGGTGTCGCTCTGGTCGGAGCGATCGTGTGGGGCATTCGGCGCGTCCGCCGCGGCGGCTGAGCGTCCAGACCGGAATAAACGCGGTGCGCGCGAGCGAGGTAGTCCTTTTCCAACTGCGGCTTCCGAACCCTTCCCCAGCGGCCCATCCCGCTCAGCCCGCCGTTTCCGCCTTCCACCCATACGTCTCATACTTCCAGTCCACCCGGCCGTCGTCGTGAAGATCAAACAGCCCGTACCCCTCGACGCAGCGGTTTCTCTCACCCTTCCACCACGCCCCGCTCACGGCCCCATCACAAATGTACCGCACGCCTTCCACCCGCATGTCCTCGAGCTGGTGGATGTGCCCGCTGATGCACGCCTTCACCTGCGGGTGCTTGCGCAGCAACGAGTGAACCATCAACTGGTTGGTGAACACATTCCCGCCCGACAGGCTGAAGACACCGTCCTTGAACTCGCCATCGGTCAGGCACGTCACCACCGACACGATCGGGATGTGCGAAACCACGATCGTGGGTGTCTGCGGGTGCCCCTCGAGTTCCGCTTTGAACCACTCGAACTGCGCCTCCTCGATGCCGCCCAAATAACCGGCCTCAAAAGGCTGCACCGAGTCCAGCACCACAAACCGCCACCCCGCTCGCTCGAACGCCCGGTACGGAGCGGCCAGCCCCAGCACATCGCACGCCCATTTCTTGCCCCACCCGGCTTCTGTCCCCTCGGTTTTGCTCTTCTTCTTGTCCCACCCCCAAATGTCATGATTCCCCAGGCAGTGCTCGACCGGCACCCCGCAATGGTCCGCGAGCGACCGGGTGTAGAGATCCCACTGAGTCTGCGTCCGCTCCCGGGGCTGGCCGAACGAATCCATGATCAGATCGCCGCCGGTAACCACCAAACCCACCTTGTCCTTTTGCGCCATCACATGCTGCAGGCACGCGTTCATGCCGTCGGTCGCCCTCAGCTCCGGCTGGATGTGCGAATCCGTCAGATGGGCGAACCGCAGCGCCCGGGAGCCCCTCCGCTGGGGCCCGCCCGGAACCGATGCCGAAACGCCCAAGGCCGGGCCGCCGACCACAGCCGCGGCGGCCGTCAACCCGGCCAACCCCAGCAGGCCCCGGCGGGAGTAAGTGTCGCGAATCATCTTGAAAACTCCTGATCGATGGCTCAAAGGTGCGAGAAAATCAGACACGGGGGGTTCCGAACACGCCCGGTCAGCGTATCGCGCGACGCGTCGGCTGCCAAGCCCATATCGTTCGGAGATCGTCAGGTTTCACAGAAACTAAACATATCGAAGGACGTCTGACCAGGAATGACCATCCGCACCCGACCAACCCCCGCCTCCGTGTCCATCGCATCCGCCCTCTTGTGCATCGCCGCGACCGCCTCCGCGCAGATCGAGGTCGGCAACGAGAAGCGTGATACCGACAAGAACACCGAGCAAATCCGGCTCGAGCGCATGCACCCGGTCGAACGCCTCCGCCGCGAGGCCGCCCGCGCCCTCAAACTCGTGAAAACCGACACCGGCCAGATGTACCTCATCGCCGCCAACTGGCTGCCGGTGGTTTCGGCCCGCACGGTCTATCAGGACAAGGGCACGAAGCACGCCGTGACCAAGGCCCAGTTGGAGGCGATGTCGAGCGAACAGCAGCCCAACTACTCCGAGGTCCTGCTCGACGAGACGTTCTATTACTACACCCGCTATGGCTCCCCCCTCGCCTACTCGCGACCGCTCGATCTTCTGGCCTCCCGCTTCGATTCCCACGGCAACTGGTTCTCCGGCAAGCGCATCCTCGACTTCGGCGTCGGCGGCATCGCCCCTCTGCGGCTCATGGGCATCGCCGGTTCCGACGCCGTGGGGGTCGATGTCGATCCACTCCTCGCCGCTCTGTACACGGAGGAGGGCGACCAGGGTCCAATCGCCGGCCCGCGCGACATGATCGTCGATGCCGTTGATGGCAAGGTCACGCTCGTCACCGGCTCATGGCCCGCCGACGCGGCCACCAAGGCCGCGGTCGGCGAGCAGTTCGACCTCTTCATCTCCAAAAACACCCTGAAACGCGGCTACATCCACCCCGAACAGGAAGTCGACAAGCGGATGCTGATCGACCTGGGCACCTCCGACGAGGAGTTCGTCCGCTCCGTCGCCTCCGTCCTCAAGCCCGGCGGCTACTTCATGATCTACAACTTTTCCCCCGCCCAGAGCGCGGAGAGATACATCCCGTGGGCCGACGGCCGCTGCCCTTTCGATCGGTCCATTCTCGAAGCCGCCGGTTTCGAGATTCTCGAGTTCGATACCGACGATTCCGCCGCCGGCCGCGAACTCGGCCGGGTCCTGGGCTGGACGGAAGGCGAATCGCCGATAGATCTCGAAAACGACCTCTTCGCCCACTACACACTGCTCCGCAAGAAATGAACGGAGTCGAAGCCGCTGCCCGTGACGTCGCCCGCCCGCCGAATCTGCATGATCTTGAACCCGGCCTCCGGTCGGGGCCGCGCGGTCGCGAGCGCGACCAACCTCGCCGACCGCCTCGGCGCCCGTGGCATCGGGTGCTCCACCATAAGCGTCGGCGCCTCGCTTCCGCCCTTGCACGCCGACGATCTCCGCGATTCTGATGCGGTCGTGGTGGTCGGCGGCGACGGCACCGTGCACCGTGCCTTGCCCGTCATATTGGACTCCGGGCGGCCCGTCTACCACCTGCCCCACGGCACCGAAAACCTGTTCGCACGACACTTTGGCATGTGCAGCGACCCCGAGAAAGTCGCGCGCCGGATCGCCGCGTGGTCGTCTGCTCCGATGGACGTCGCGCTCGTAACCCCCGGAGAAGGTGCCCCGAGCACGCCCGCCGCGATCATGATTTCGGCAGGCCCCGACGCCTCCGTCATTCATCGCCTCGCGGCGGCCCGGAACGGTCCGATCACCCACCTCAGTTACGCGTGGCCGATCGCCGCGGAGGTCTTCGGTGCTTCACTCCCCCGTCTCACGATCACCGTCGACGGCGTCGCCCTCGTCTCCGAACGCCGCGGCATGGTGGTCGTGGCCAACGCCCCCACCTACGCCCGCTCCATCAACCCCGCGCACCGCGCCAAGAGCGATGACGGCCTCCTCGACGTCGTCTTCCTGCCTTCCACTTCATCGATCGTGTCGGGCTTGTGGCTCGCGGCCTGCCGATTCCGGATGCAGCACCGCCTCGGCGCGAAACACGCCGCGGGATCCGACATCCGCATCCACTCATCGGTGCCATTCCCTTGGCAGGTGGATGGCGAGCGGGGCGGAGTCTCGCGGACCCTCACCATCGGCCTCGAGCCGCGCCGCCTCCGCATCGTGACGGCCGGGGCCGGTCCCATCTAGAATCGCTGGGTTCGAGGTCGGCAAGCGGAGGTGTTTCATGCAGAGCGAAATCAAGTACAACAACATCATCGACCGCGACGAAGCCGCGATCGCCCAGCGCGAGGCCGACCGCGCCCCCTCCATGCCCGCGGATGAGATCGACGCCCGCAAGTTCTACATCACCCAGCGGTACGAAAAGTACACCCGGGCCGACCACGAGGTCTGGCGCGATCTCTTCGTGCGTCGGTGGAACGTGCTTGAGGAGCAGGTCAGCCGCACCTTCATCGACGGCCTGAACATCCTCCGGCTCAGCCGCGACCGGCTCCCCCTCCTGTGCGACGCCACGCTCTCCAAAGACATCCAGATCGCGGACGGCAGCACCATCCGAGCCGGGACGAAACTCGAAGGCATCAACAGGTACCTCGGAGAGTTCTCCGATTGGGCTAGTTACGGAGTCCCCGGTTACCTGCCCGCCAAGAGTTTTTTCGCCTGCCTGGCCCAGCGGCAGTTCCCTACCACCGTGCTCATCCGCCCGCGCGACGTGATGGACTACCTCCCCGAGCCGGACATATTCCACGACGTCTTCGGCCACGTCCCCCTGCACGCCAGCAAGGTCTTCGCGGATTTCCTGCAGACCTACGGCAAGGCGGCCCTCCTCTGCGACGACGAAGTCCACATCAAGCGCCTCAGCCGCCTCTTCTGGTTCACCGTCGAGTTCGGCCTCATCAAGGAAGACGGCCAAGTCCGGATCTACGGCTCGGGGCTCGTCAGCAGCCACGGCGAAGCCAAGTACGCCCTCGACGGCCAATGGGAAAAGGACGGGTACTCCGCCCCCGAAAACACCCCGCGAGACGTCGCCGAATGGCGTCCGTTCGACCTCGACCGCGTCTGCGAAACCGACTTCGAGATCCACCACTTCCAGCCCATCTACTACGTCCTCGAATCGTTCGAACAGCTCCGCGACGCCATGGTCGAGTACGCCGAGAAGGTGATCGGGACCGCGGGCTTGGCCCGGGCGGGTGCGTAGTCGGGCGTGACAGGAGGTGCTTCGAACATGCGGATCGGGACGTGGCGTGACGCAGCCGCACTCCTCATCGGGCTGGCGGTCCTCATGGTGGTGGGGTTTGCATTCGCGCTGCTGGGCGGGTTCATTGCTGACCGGCTGGGCGGCGCAGTCTTCCCGGCTGATCAAGTGAATCGCGGTTGGATGAACGCGGCGGGGGTCGTCGGGTTAGTACTGGGAAGCTTTGCAGGCGCAAACCTCGCGGAGCAGGCGGCAACGTGGGCGGCGGCCCGGGTTGGCTGCCGCGGGGCGGGGCGGGACGGTGCCTTGACCCGCGCGTCACGCCGGAGTTCGATGCGCTGAACGTTGGACCTGGGAGTCGTCATCATGAAAATCGGAACATGGCGCGACGGCCTCAAGCCGATCATCATTGTCGCGCTGAAACTCTCGGTCATGCTCTTTGGCGTCGCCGGCGCGACGGGCGGCTTCTTCCTGGGCACCACGATCTTCCCAAAGAACGACAACCTGCAACTCGCCGTCGCGGCGGCGGGCCTCGCCGTCGGGGTGGTCATCTGGTGGCCGCTCGCGAAACTGCTTGCACGCTGGCTCTAAAAGCCCGTAGCGGTACAGCCCGCCGAGCCAGCCAATTACCTCCCCGCCGCCATCTGCCGCGCCATCTGCAACCACCGCTCCGCCCACACCTCCGCCGCATACGCCCCCGCCAGTTCGCTGCTCCGCCGCCCCATCTCGGGCAACCGGCCGTGGTTCGCGTGCATCCACTCCATCGCGTCCGTCAGCGCGCCCGCATCACCCGCCGGGATCACCTGCGCGTTGTACGAACTCTGCCCCAGTTCCACCGCAGCTCCGCATACCTCCGTGATAATGATCGGCAGCCCCGCCGCGCAACTCTCGACGATCACCATTCCCCACGGCTCATAATTGCTGACCAGCACAAACACGCCGCTCTCGGCCAGCACTTTGGGCTGGTCCTGCGGCTGAACAAACCCGATGTCCTCGATCCCCGCGACACCCCTGAGCAGGCTCCCCAACTCACCTTTGCCCATGCACACCAGCGGCCATGGCTCCTTCACCCGGTCGCGATACGCCCGATAGCCCGCGACCAGAATGTCGATCGACTTGGCCTCGACATAGCGCCCCATATAGAGAAATCGCTTCGGCCACGCGCCGCCGCCACGAAGTCGCTCGGCGTACGCCCGAGCGCACCCGGCGAAATCTCCGCTGTACATCCCCTTCACGATCTGCTCGGGCCGAAACCCCAGCACCTTCGCGACCATCGCACCGCGCTCCCCCGGCACGATCACCCGCGACAAACGCGAGAACAACTGGGGATGCCGGAAGCGTCCGAGCCGCTCCCGCAGCGACCCCGAGTAGGGAGTGTCCATCGTCATCGCCGTCGGAACGTGTGTGAGTCCCTCCGCGAAGGGCAAATCCCGATACGCAGCGTACATCCAACCCGGTACGACCAGCACATCGGGCTTCAGGTTCCGGACGATCGCGGTCACCGCCGCATCGCCGCTGCGCAGCCGCGGCTCCGGGACGAACGTGTGCGGGGTGCTTCCCATCAGCGAAGCATCAAACGCCACCTGCGTCGTCGTCTCCGGCGCTCCCACCACCACATGAAGGTCCACCTCGGGCCGCGCGTGCAGAGCGCTCCAGCAGGCCGCCATGTACCCCGAAATGCTCGTCCAGCAGATCACGATGCGGAGGCGTCGCACGGGGTTGTCGGTGTGAAAGTCGCTCATCGCACGATTCAAGTTCGACGCGTTCCGCTCGATCGCAACCTAGAAAGCCCTAGGACGTGGCACCCCCCGCCGTCGAAGAACCCGAGTATAACGATTCAAACCGCCGAATAATGCGGGATTCATCGACAAACTCGCGCGCCCACTCCCGCGCCCGCAGGGTTCCCACCGATTCTGCCTGACCGCGCCAGTTCGCAAGCGCCATCCGCATGGCCCCGGTGATCTCCTCGACGCTCCCGTCGGTGATGGTGGCCCCGCCGCTCCGCTCAAGTTCGGGCCAGATATCCACTGAACGTGTCGTGATGACCGGCGTCCCCGCAAGCAGCGATTCGATCAACACAAATCCGAAGTTCTCCTGCTGGGTCGGTAGCACAAACGCCGCACCCGCTTGGTACAACGACACCTTGAGGGGGCCGCCGACCAGTCCCGGAAACACCACGCGCTCCGCGATCCCCAGTTCCGTCGCCAGAGCCTTCATCCGTCCGACGTACTCCGGCGGGTCCGACGGCCCCGCCACCACCACGCGGAACCTTGGTTCCGAGCCCGCCACATCCTGCTTCAGTCGGGCCGCCGCCCGCAGCAACACCTCGACGCCCTTCTTGTGGTGAATGCGGCTCAAAAACACCAACACCGGCTCATCCGCGGCCAAGCCAAACTCGGCCCGCGCCCCCGCCGGGCCCGGCAACGACCGAAACAAAGACGTATCAAATACGAGCGGCACCACCTCGCCCCGTGAACACGCCGCCGCGCTCAGCACCCCGCGCGCCTGCTCTCGCTCCGCCTCGGCCGTAAAGTGAACAGCCCTGGCCCGGTCGAAAGTCCGGTTCCCCATCAGGGCCAGCGAAAACCGCTTCTTCAGCCCGCCCTGCGCCATGCACCATCGGTCCAGCATCCCGTGCGCTGAAACCACATACGCCACCCCCGCCCGTTCCGCCACCCGCGCCAGCGCATGGTTCGATGGTGTCCACGCCCCGTGCAGATGCAGGGCATCCGCCGACGCAATCTCGCGAGCTGCGACCCCGACCGAGGCCCGCGTCAGCCGCTGTGTCGGTGTGTCCGCCTGCGCTTCCGCCGTACGCCGTCCGCGCATCCGATCCAGCGGATCCGTCAACTCCAAAAGCACCGACCGCGGCAGCGGGTGGCTCCCGAGTTTCTCCCGTTTCCATTCCTCCGGCACACCCGAATCATCCGCGGTCAGCACAACGACCTCGTGCCCCGCCCGAGCCAGCGCGGCAGAAAGATCCAGCACGGCCCGCACCACCCCGCCATCCGCCAGCCGCAGCCATTTCAAGTATTGAACAATTCTCACAGATGACAGGATAACACAGACCGACGTTAAGCCCCGGGGCACGCCGCCGCCCGATCGTTTACCATCGTGGCCTGACTCTCAAAGGAATCAGAACATGCGAATACTCCCGCTTCTTGTCCTTGTCCTCGCCGCGTTCCTCCCGCTGGTCGGCTGCAAAAGCAGCGGCATGCGGCCATCGGGCGAGGCGGCACTCATGGTGCCCACGGCCGATTCAGCGATCGTCGTGTTTATGCGGCCCGCGACTTTCGGAGGTGCGATTCAGTCGGTGGTTTACGAGGCCACAACCCCCAATCACTCGATGGTCGGGATCGTCTCGTCCGGCACCAAGGTTGCGTACCGGACCCCACCCGGCGAGCACATGTTCATGGTTGTGTCGGAGTCGGCGGACTTTCTGAGAGCCACGCTCGATGCCGGGAAGACCTACTACGTGTTGGTAACCCCACGCATGGGCGTGTGGCGAGCCCGCTTCTCTCTCAAACCTGTTCGAGCAGCCGATTTCGACACCAGCCGTTTCAAGAGTTGGGACCGCTCCACCAAGCTCTACGAGAACACGGACGCCTCTCAGGCGTGGGCGGTCAACAACGCTCCTAGCGTCCAGAAACGGCGCGACGAGGCGCAGCCCCGGTGGCACAACAAACCCGACGACGACAAGGCAGACGCGACGCTGCTTGCAAGCGACGGTCGATAAGCGCTTTCAACAGCCCCCCTCCCACCTCTGAAAAAAAGCGCCGGCATCGTCGCTGTCGGCGCTCCCGTACAGGTTTAAGTCCCCGGGCCGGATCGCGAGATCGAACGCGCGGGAGGCAGAGCCCGCTTCGCGTCGTTGGAAACGCTACCGCACCTCCATCGTCTCCGCCCGAACCGTCACCCCCGCCGGCAGACAGTGCCGCGCCACATCCGCATAGCACGACGCCTCGCTCCCGCACACCTCGGGCGACGACTCCAAACACGCCGTGATCGCCTCCGCCGTGGTCGTTTCCTTTGACCATGAACCCTTCGGCCCGCTCATCGCCAGCACCACCAAGCTCTCCGGTCCTTCCTCCAGCACCGAATCACAGGCCGACTCGAACGCGAACCCGATCAGTTCACCCTCGGACAGGTCCTCGATCCCGCGCCCGCAGTCCCACTCGTGGCTCTTCACCCGCACACACCGCGTCGTCCCGTCGCTGCCCTTGTACATCGCGACGATGATCGAATCCCGCAACTCCGGAAGCGCCGAACCCGTCGATTTAACGTCCGCGGTCACGAGAGCCGTCAAGCCAGCGCCCGACGCACGGCCGAACCCCGTCGCCGGGTCGCGCACGACAACACCGTTGTCTGAAGGCCGGTTCTGCGAGGGGTCGACACCGCCCGCCACCATCGTCCCCGAGTCGCTGCGAACCGCATCGGTGCGCAGCAGAATCACCGCGGCCGTCAGAGCAGCCGCCACGGCCAGCCCCGCCGAAGCCCACCCGAAAATCCGATAGGGGTCAGCCCGGCCGACAGGTCTCCGTTGGGTGGGCAAGGCCATCGGAACGCCGCCCGAGCCGAACTCCTCGGCCTCGCGCGCCATCCTCAGCAATTGCATCAGTTCCACGTCGGTCATAAGGCTCCCGTTGCTTGATATGGCCGCCGTCCGGCCGCGCTCGCCCCAACCCGGTCAGGACTGACCCATCGCACCCAAGAACGCGCGCAATTTGCGGAATACACCCTGTTTGCGGTCGTTGGCCGTGCTCGCCGAAATCCCCAGTCGTTTCGCGAGTTCTCGGTCGCTCGCCCCGTCCGCCACGCACCGCAACACCCACCGCTCATCCTCGCTGAACGCGCCGTCGCCTCCGCTCATGGTTTTCCGCAAGGCGTCCAGCACCTCCGCCAACGCCGCGGCCTCATCCCCCGCCTCCGCCACCGGCTTCAGCCCCGTCGGGTTCGAAGCGCGGAGGCCCTCGCCCGCCGCCGCCGCCAAATCGCGGTTCTTCTCGCGTGTCGAATCCCGTAGATATTGCCGCCACACGTTGGTTGCGACCGCGTACACGAACGTCGAAAATGCCGCCCGCGTCGGGTCAAACTTCCCCGCCGAAACCGCACGCCAAACGTTCATCCACGTCCGCTGCGCAAGATCGTCCGCCAGGTCCTCTCCGCCGGTCACCCGCGCTCCGAACATCCGCTTGAGGCCCGGAGTCAGCCGCGCGTGTTGGTCAGCCAGGTCGGGGGGCGGCTGTTCATGGGCGTCGGTCGCCCTCCTCAGGCGTGTCCCCTCGGGTTGTTGCTGTTCACCCACGGCCATACCGCGCACAATACTCCGAACCGCCAGCCGCGGCGGAGCGATCGGGGCGACCGCCCACGACCCCCACCCGGGCTTATGCGCAACGCCGTTCACGGAAGCGTTCTACGCGGCCCGCCCACCCCGCGCTCGGGCGAGCCGACCCGCCCGACGCAAACCGGTGGTCTCAGCCCTTCTGCTTGTAGTAGTCGAGATTCACCTGAACAAACCGGTTCCACTCCTGCGGCAAGTCGGCGTCCGGAAAGATCGCCTTCACCGGGCATTCATCGACGCACAACCCGCAGTCGATGCAGGTGTCCGGGTCGATGTACAACTGGTCCGTCGTGGCGAAGTCTTTCTCGTTCTTCGTCGGATGGATGCAGTCGACAGGGCAGACATCGACACACGAAGTGTCTTTGGTGGCGATACATGGTTCGGCGATGACGTGGGACATGAATTTGGATGCTTCCGCGTTAGCCGTCAGGGTGGCGGAAACGCTCGAAAATGGCGTGGGGCTTCGGGGCGCATGGGTCTAGGAATCCAGAAGAGTTTCCAGCACGGCAATGATAGGAGTCCGCAGCCCAAGCCGCTCGTCGATCGCCCGGCCGTGACCCCGCCATGCCGTCCTTTGTTCGCGTTCGCTAGCCCCGCCCGTCAGTGATGGCCCGCCCCGCCGCCGACCCCGCCCGCCCTCACCCCCGCAATCGCCCTCACCGCCGTCTCCGGCGTCAGCCGCTCGAACAGCGTCTCGTCGATCAGCATCACCGGCGCGGTGTCGCAACTGCCCAGGCATTCAAGTTCGATCAGGGTGAACTCCCCATCATCGGTCGTCTCGCCCACATCAATCCCCAACTCCGCCTTGATCGCGTCGGTGATCTTCTCGTGCCCGCACACCTCGCACGCGATCGACCGGCACACCTGCACGAGGTGCTTGCCCTTGGGTTTAAGCCAGTATTCCTCGTAAAAACTCGCCGTATCGATCACGTCCGCCGGCTGGATCTTGAGGAACGCCGCGATCTCCATCATCGCCTGATGCGGCACCCAGCCATACTCATGCTGGACCATGTGCAGCGTCGGCAAAAGAGCCCCCATGCTCCGCTCATATCGCGGCAGCACCCGCCCTGAAAGGTCGTCCTTCATCCCCTGCGTCAGATACGGCTGGTCACGCCGCTCGATCTTCATCGTGCCCGAAGGTTTCGTGATCCACGCCATCGCAACGGAACTCCAGTTCAGACCCAAACGCGAGCCGCGATGGTAGCCACCACGACCCAAGCCCCAAAACGAAGGGGCGTAAGACCTATTCCGTGAGAACCGCCCGCGCCACCAGCCCATCGGCCTCTAGCTCCACCTCTCCCCCGTCCATCCGCACCTCGATGGTCCCCCGAAAATCATGAACCACCCACTCGCCAGGAAACCCACCGGCCTTCGGACCCACCCACACCTTGACGCTCATCCCGGGCGCAAACGGAGCCGTCTGAATCGCCCCAGGCGCCAACAGCTGACCCAGCGGGTCCGGCCCCAGGCTCACCGTCATCGCCTCCTTCGATGCATTTTGCACGGAAATCTCCGCCGGAGTGCCCTCAAACCGCTTTTTGACGACCAGTACCAGTGCCACGCCAAGAATCAGCAGCAGCCCTCCCAGAATCGCGTTCTTTCTCATGGAAGCCAAAGGATACCACAGAGCAGGGTGAAACCGCAAGTCGACACGCTCACGCCCGACAAGGTTCCCGTTTTCCCCAATCCCGAAATTCATGACCGCTTTTCCCCATCTATGGGGATTCCGGCTCTTCATCGGGCCCGCCCGCACCCTCCCACCTCGTCATTGGGGTATTCACTATGCTCGCCGCCGACGCCACCATGAATGCCGCCGACCCTCGCAGCCCCGCTAGCCCGCACGAACCCGTGGCCACACAGGAGTGGGAACGCACCTACGCCGTTTTCACCCACCTCTCGCTCGCGGCGGTCCTGGTCATCGCCGTCCCCGTGGTCGTCCCACTCGTGATGTGGCTCATCAAGCGCGAAAAATCACCGTTTATCGACGATCACGGCAAAGAAGCCATCAATTTCCAGATCTCGCTCCTGCTCTACAACCTCGTCGGGCTGGTCCTGACCCCGCTCTGCGGGATCGGATTCGTGGTCTTCGCGGCGGTCGCCGTCTTGGGCGTCGTCGGCGTCATCATGGCCTCGGTCGCGTCGAGCAAAGGCCGCTTGTTCCGCTATCCGGCCTGCATCCGCCTGGTCCACTGACCTGGGGGATTGTGCGTCCCGGCTTCCCCTGATAGCATCCGCCCCTATGAACCTGCCGCGGCGGTGCTCCGTTTTCATCCGCACTCTCCTCGCCGTCTCCGGCCTCGCCACCGGATTGGCTCCCATGAGCCTGGTCTCCCGCGCTGTGGCTCAGGAATCCATCCGCGCCACCGACTTTGGCGGCGTTCGATTCCCCTTGGAAGCCACGTCGGGAGACCTGCGATTTGCCGGACAGCGCGTGTACACCGTCGATACCGGGGCGGGGCAGCGCCTGGTGCTGATCGGGGATGTTCGCGTCCGCATCGGGCGCTACGACTTTTCCGCCAAGCGTGCGGCGGCGTGGCTGGAGCCGGTGGGCGGGTCGGACGCACTGCAGGTCTACGTCTATTTCGAGGAAGTCGGGCGCTCCGATGAGTTGGCGACCGCCGCGGGCTTCGCGGGCGAGAAATTGCCGGTCAAGGCGGTGATCGTGCCGGATGGCGGCGGGACGGTCTCCGCCGACCTTGTCCTGGAACGGCTGCCGGCGGGCTCGGACCCATCGGCGGATCGGGCGTTTGTGGAGCGCAGCGAAGCTGCGCTCGCGCGCTCGCTCGGGCTTGCGCCGCCGGTTCCGCCCCCACCGTTCGTACCGATCTTGGACCCGCAGTTTGTCGAGGATCGGGCCCGCGAGCGGGCCGAGTGGCTGGCGGCCGGCAAGCCCGACCTTGCCACGCTGCCGCCCCTGCCCCTGCGCGAACGACCCACTCGCCTCGCCACCGCAGATGAGCCAGCCGAAAGCGGAGAACCGGCGATCCCTGCCCCTCGCGGCCCGGCCCAGCCCGCACGCCCGGCACCATCTCCCACTCGCCGGTCGGCGTCGTCGTCGTCACAGCCGCAGCCTCGGCCCAGCCCGCGTGCCGCAGGAACCGCCGATCCGCGAGCGGGCGACGGCGGGGGGGTTGGCGTGGGGGTTGGCGTGGGGGTCGGGGCCGCAGGAGCGCCCGCCAAGTCTTCGTCGGGGCCGCCCCCCGCACGCGTCGCCGGCTCTGCCAATTCGGGCCCGCCTCCGGCCCGCACCGGCGCATCCATCGAGCCGATCTTCGTCAAGGAAGGCGTCATCACTCTGGCGCCCGGCAACATCACCTTCGTTTCGGGGGAGGACGAGGACGCGGTCATGGCGACCGGCGGGGTCGCGATGCAGTACGCCGCGACCAACGGGCGGGTGCTGCAGATGACAGCTCAGCGGGCGGTTGTGTTTCTCGGGAAGGGCGGGGCTCCGGGCGCGATGACCTTCTCCGCCGGAGACGTCCGCGGCATCTACCTTGAAGGCGATGTCATCGCCTCCGACGGGCAGTTCACGCTGCGGGGTCCGCAGATTTTCTACGACGTGGTGCGCAACAAGGCCGTGAGCATCGACAGCGTCTTCTGGACCTACGACGAGCAGCGCAAGTTGCCTATCTACGTGCGCGCCAAAGCCATCCGCCAGGAGACGGCCACGCAATTCTCCGCCGAGAAGGCCCGACTGACGAACTCCGCGTTCTTTGAGCCCGAGATCTCGCTGGGCGCTTCCACGGTCACGATCACCCGTCAAACCGTGACCAGCGACGCCCGCGGGCTGGATGCAAAAACCGAACCCACAACCACCCGGATGTTCATGCAAGGACGCGACATCACCGCCCGCGTGATGGGGCTTCCGGTCTTCTATTGGCCCAGGTATAGCGGCGATCCCTCCCACCGGCCGATCAGTTCGCTCGCGTTCGAGAGCCTCAGCGGCTCGGGCGGCGCGGTCAAGGTGGGCTTCAACGTCTACGCGCTCTTGGGCCGGCCCCAACCCAGGAACTTCGAGTTCGATCTCCTTACCGACTACTACCTGGAGCGCGGGCCCGCGCTCGGGACCAGCCTCGGATGGAAGAACCCCGACGGCGAAGGCAAACTCTTCGCCTACGGCGTGCTCAGCGACACCGGCACCGACGTCCTCAAGCCCGGCTCCGAGATCGAGCGCGATGGAGAGTTCCGCGGCGTTCTCCTCGTCGAGCATCGCCAGCGGATCGACGATAAGTGGACGGTGGTCTTCGAGGGCGCATGGCTCAGCGACGAGGCCGTCATCGATGCGTTCTTCGAGAACCTCGGCGAGAACCGCCGCGAATTCACCAACCGGATCGCCGCCACCCGCCGCGACCGCCACACCTCGCTCACGCTGGAGGCCAAGGGGCAGATCAACGACTTTATCGCCAACGAGTACCTCCTCCAATCACAGGGGTACAGCGTCAACAAGTTCCCCGAAGCGGTTTACTCGCGCTTGGGAGACGACCTGATCCCCGGGTACCCCGGCGCACTGACGTACTTCTCGGAGTACCGCGCAGGCGTGCTCTCCCTCAACTTTGATGAGCAGGAGGCCCGCGACCACGGGTTCAACACCAACACCCTGGCCGAACGGGCCCTGGGCATCGACTTCGACGAAAAACTGGGGGACTCGCTGCGGGCCCGAGGCCTGAACGAGGACACCATCTTCCGGGGCGACACACGCCACGAACTCGCCGCGAAACTCTCCGCCGGACCCGTGATCTTCACCCCGTTCGTCGTCGGCCGCGGCACCGTCTACGACCAGGAGTTCGAGGATTACGCGCCCGGTGAATCCAGCCAAGGAAGGCTCTGGAGCAGCGCGGGAGTGCGGGCCAGCACCACGATCCAGCGGGTGTACGACGGCGTCGGCTCACGAATCTTCGATCTCCATCGCCTGCGGCACATCATCGAACCCAACGCCGCCATCTTCGTCAGCGGCACCACCCTGGAGGCCGACAATCTGCCGGTCTACGACGAGAACGTCGAGAACCTGGCCGATGGCACGATGATGAAGGTCGGCGTCACCCAGACCTTCCAGACCCAGCGGGGCGGCCCCGGACGCTGGCACAACACCGACGTTCTGGTGATCTCGACCGACTTCGTGCAGTCATCCGACGATGCCACGAATCAAGGACCGATCGGGCGCTTCATCGACTACCGCCCGGAACTCTCCAACCCCGGCGACTTCTTCATGGGCGACCTCATCTGGCGGGCCACCGATGCCCTGGCGTTCACCGGCAGCACCGTCTACGACTTTGACCTCAACCAGCAGGCCACCAGCGCCGCCGGCGTGCTGTTGCGGCACGCTCCAAACTTCACCACCGCCGCGGAGGTGCGCTACCTCAATGAGCAGGACGACACGCTCATCACCCTCGGCACGCAGTACCGACTCACCAGCAAATACTCCCTCTTCATGGGGGCCGATTACGACGTCGATGAGAGCGCGTTCCAGAACACCGCCTTCGAGATCCGCCGCCGTTTCCAGAGTTTGGAACTCGGCATCAACATCTCGTACAACGACATCACCGGCGAGTCGGGCTTCGGGTTTGTCTTCCGCCCCTACGGAACCGGGACGGGCGCGCGCGTGAGCGGCCTCGGATCCAACACGCCTTCCGCCGCCTCCAGCACGCTGGGGTATTGATTCGTCCCGCCCAGCCGTCAACCCCGACCGTGAACGCACCCCACGCACAACCCGGCGGCAACGTTTGGCCGCGACGCGTCGCCCTGGCATTGGGCCCGGTCTCGGCCGCCCTCGTCTTCGCGTATGTCCCCCGGCTGTTGTTGCAGGGGGCCACCGAAACAACCGCGGCGGTCACCCTCGACGACAAGGGCGTCGCGGTCCTGGCGCTCGCGGTGTGGATGGCGGTGTGGTGGGTGACCGAGTGTGTCGCGCTCGAAGTCACCGGGCTTCTGCCCCTACTCGTCCTGCCGATCCTGGGCGTGTGCACCTTCAAGCAGGCCGCCGCACCCTACGCCGACGAAGTGATCGGGCTCTTTCTGGGCGGAATGCTGCTGGGCCGCGCGGTCGAACGCTGGAATGTTCATCGGTGGATGGGCGAGGGCGTCTCACGCCTGTGCGGACCCTCGCCCCGGATGCTGGTGCTCGGCCTGCTGGCCGGCACCGCGTTCCTCAGCATGTGGATCTCCAACCTCGCCGCGGCCGTCATGATGCTGCCGATCGCGCGCAGCCTGACCCCGCCAGCGAATCCGCTCCGCCCGCCCGGCCCCAACGGACGCGACCACACCGCCGTGGCGTTCACGCTCGCGGTGGCCTACGGGGCGTCGATCGGCGGTGTCGGCACGCTCATCGGCACGCCCCCCACCGCCCAGTTCGCGGCGTTTATGTCCGGGCCACTTCAGCACCCGGTCTCGTTCCTGTCGTGGATGGGCCTCGGCGTCCCCCTGGCCATCCTGGGCGTGCTGGGTTCATGGGTGATCCTGACGCGGGTGGCCTGCGCGGTTCCGCGCTCCGCGCCGGCCGCCGCCGTCCGGGATGAGACACACTCCACGCTTTCCCTGCCCGGGCGGCTCGCGCTGGGCGTGTTCTTGGTAGCCATCACCGGCTGGATCGCGATGCCGATCTTGGAGCAGGCCGGTGTCAACCGGGCGTGGCCGTGGCTCGACCGCGTGACGGACGCCGGGGTTTCGCTGACGGCGGTCCTGCTCATGTTCCTGATCCCCGCGGGCCGCGGGCGCGGTCGAGCACTGTTGACGTGGCCCGAGGCGTCCGAGATTCCGTGGGGTGTGCTGGTGATGTTCGGTGGCGGCCTCAGCCTCGCCTCGGCGATTCAATCAAGCGGGTTGGACGACGTGATCGCGCACCACGCCCGAGGCCTGGGGTCGTTGCCCATTCCGCTCCTCATCATCGCCATCACCGTCACGGCCACAGTGCTCAGCGAATTCATGAGCAACACCGCCCTCACGGCCTTGCTGCTGCCCATCGCCGCGGCCGTGGCCACCCGCATCGGCATCCCACCGCCGGTCCTGATGATCCCGGCCGTCCTGGGGGCCAGCCTCGCCTTCATGATGCCCGCCGGCACCCCGCCCAACGCGGTCGCCTTCGCCACCGGCCGCGTGACCATGCGCGAGATGATCCGCGCCGGCTTCTGGCTCAACTTGTACTTCTGCGGGCTGATCTCCGCGATGGTGATCGCGGGGTACAAGTGGGGGATGTTGCCGGGGGTGTAAGGGGGTCAGACCGCGGCACGTCGCGCATATCGCCCCATTCTCCGCTATGAGGGCACTGCCAATCCATCTACCTTTCCGGCGACATGGGGCCATCAAATGAATCTCGGAGAATCTTTATTTTTTGGTTGCGTAATCCGCGGAAATGTGTCATACTTATCGGCACGAGCGCTTGGGGTGCGATTCGGCTGGTGCGGTCCACGCGTGGCGTCGCGGAGTAAGACGATGAAAAACGCGTGGATGACCGCTTCTACGGGCAGGTTGTGGTACTCTGCAATCGCGGCCTTCGCGGCTGTCTTTGCGGGGGGGGGGCGCTCGGCGCCCAGCCTGATGACATGCAGTACCTGATCTGGGGCGGAACCCAGCAAGCCAACCCGCTCGGCGTGACGCACGACCCGCGTTTCCAGACCATGTTCCATCTGTACTTGGATGAATCGTGGCAGGCTTCGTCATTCCAGGCGACCTATCTGATCGACCGGCTGGTGGAGCGACGGAGTCGCGGGCTGTTGGCGACCGAGGCGGACAAGCAAAGCGTTGCCGTGCTGCTCCAGAATTTCGGCGGAGGAGTTCCATCGAACCAGCCGGCGAACTTGCCCTGCGGGACGATCGCGGCATCGCTGTACTGCACTACGGACTATCTTGCCCTGCAGAATCCGGAGCTGCGCCCGCTCCAGCCGTGGTGCGTGAACGCCCGCGCGCGGATGAAGCCTTGGACCGAGGCCTTGATGACCGACTTCTTTGCCCAGCGCGGCGCGATGGCCGATCCCATCCCTGTGCCCGCCTTCTGGATACTTGATTCCGAGTCGCCGCTCTCCATCGCGTACGGCAACGGCGGCAAGACGATGCTTCTGGCGGCGAGGGCGGACCCCCGCTGGACGTCGATCCACGTCCCCGGCTTCGGCGCGCAGACGATGGCCCAACTGTACGAGACGGAGCGCACCCGGGCGGACACGCAGTGGAACGCCGACATCACGCAGGAACTGCAAAGCCCGTTGGTGATCGAGAACGATCAGCGGCTCCGCGACGTCTTCACGTGGTACGGAACGGTCTGCACCAAAGCCCGGGATGCGATTTATAACGAGTGTTTCTATCAGCCTATCCGGGACGCCTATGCGGCCCGTGGCCTGCCCCTGCCGGCCATGGCGAATTACGAAGACCTGGCCACCGACGGCGCGGTGGACACCTTCGGTTGGATGGCGGATCGCCAGCCGACGGATCTTGTGTGGTACGATTCGCGGACGCCGTTGACGTCGCTGACCAAGACGTACACCCGCGGTCGGATCGACAGTTCCGCGCAAGGGCATTCGCAGAATATCCAGTATGCCAACCAGCGGTGGGCATGTATTGAGGGCACCGCCCTGGCGGGTTTGAGCGCCCCCCTTGTCTACCCGGTGGGCGGTCGTCATCTTGGCGGTGACGATCTCTACCGGCTCGGCCACCCGGATGAGACCCCATGGCGGATCGCCATGCGACTGGCGCGCCACGACTTCGACTCGGTGATCAATTCCGGGGGCGGGGACAATGCACCGTTCGTCATGCCCTGGCTCTGGGGGTGGGGGCAGGAGGGCTACGGCACGTATTCCGATACCATCCTCGGCGATGACGAGTGGATCCCCACGATCCTGCTGTGCCGGGCCAAGGGGGTGACAAAGGCGCAGGTCTGGTACCCGTTGTTCACCGTGCAGGCGGATTATCCGACTGATGACGGGCAGTGGTATCCGATCCGTCAGGTGCATCACCGTGTTTTCTCGCCCCAACTCACTTCGTACGCTGTGACGTTGGGCACCGAAGTCACGGTCAATCGCGTCGGCCGATTGACGCGGACGCTCCGCCGACCGTTGTGGGTGGCCTACGAGGATGAATATCTGGATCGAGTCAAGATCAACCCCGACACCGTCGGGCTGTCAACGACCAATATCGAGTTTACCGGAGTGACGTTCCGTGAGCCGTTGACGAATTTCTGCGCCGGCAGCGGGCGGGTCTTTATTGAAGGGGTTCTTCCGGCGGGGGCCAGTGCCCGCATCGAAATCCTGAACCGCAACACCAATAAGTGGGTGGCCATGGCGCCCTCGGGCGTCGTAACCGCCCCAGGCTGGTTCGGGGCGTACACGCCGGATGGCGATTTCCGTGAGGAGGCCCGGGCGAGCGTGCCCCCGCGCGGTCGGTTTGTGAGCGCGACCGGGCAGGTGAGCATTCGGGTCGTGATGAAACACGGGGGTGTTCAACCCGCCTGGCTCGACCTGGTCCAATACGTCACGGCCTACGACGGCGTCCTGTGCGGCGGGGGTGAAGGCGGCTCGGGGGCCTCGGGCGGAGAGTTCATTCAGATAACCCAGGCCGACGCTTCAAAGGACGACTGTGTTGACGCCGACGATGCGTTGCGTTTTCTCGGATTGTGGGGAGAGGGTTCGCCGGGGGCGGACCACACGAACGACGGCGTGGTCGATGCCGATGATCTCGCCGAGTTCTCAGCCGACTTCGCCGAAGAGGTGGCACCATGAGCGGCGCAATCAACGGTACGGATCGGCGAAAACTCAACAGGACATCCCGACCTATTCAAGTGCATGACTTGCTATCGAAATGGGTATCCGTCGCGGTCGTCGCGTGCCTGTCAGCCCCCACAATCGTCACGTCACAAGTTGCGTTTGTGAACGGGCCGGGAGGGATTGACCACTCCACGGTTGTCGGGTTGTCCGCCGACGGTCGATTTGGAACCGGTTCGGGCGTACTTCAGCAGGGGTCCGGAGTGCCGATATGGGGCTTCACCTTCGATCGCGTCAGCAACATTCGAACGGACTTTACTCGAACAGGGACTAATTTCGGGGCCGGCTCGTGGGGCATTTCCGGTGACGGTCGCTGGTGTGTCGGCGAATATCAGGGGCCTCCTGTACCGAACGCGTTCCAAGCCTACCGCTGGAGCACGGAAACCGGCCTTCAATTCCTGGGCAACATCGGCAGAAACACCGACGCCGCGGCTCGACGTGCCAGTTACGACGGCGCCACCGTCGCCGGAGAAGTTTCTCAGATCTTCCGTGGCCGCCGTTTCCGCACCGCCTTTCGCTGGACCGAAACCGGCGGAATGTCCGCCATCCCCTTCCTCCCGGGGACCGACGACGCCTACGTCAACGGCCTCAGCAGCGACGGCAACGTCGTCGTCGGCACGAGCATCGGGGGGTTCGGGTATGGGTTTCGTTGGACCGCGCAAACCGGCACTCTCCGTCTCCCGGGATCGTCCTTGGCCCCGTTCAGCCAGGGTGAAGCGCTCAGCGCCGATGGGCAATACGCTGTTGGTGTGGTGGCCGGTCCCTCCGGCACGGCCGCATCGGCCCGTTGGCTCGGAACCTCAGCACCCCAGATTCTCCCCCACGCCGCGGGCTTCATCGGTTCCGGTGCGCTCGCCGTATCCGGTGATGGCCGCATCGTGGGGGGGCGGATGTACGGGAACCCCGGCCTGGAGCCCCGCGGATACGCCTCCGTCTGGACCGAGGCGACGGGCATGCTGATCCTCGAAGATTATCTCGCCCTGTTCGGAGTCATCGCCCCCACCGACTTTGATTTTGAAGACGTCAACGCCATCAGCGCCGACGGGCTCACCTTCGCGGGCGACGGCCGCAACGCGTTAGGTAGTTCGCATGGCTGGGTTGCGCACGTGCCGGGTCCGGGCACCTTGGTTGGAGTCGGCGTGGCGGCACTCTTCGCGGCCCGGCGGCGGAGACCCCCGACGCTTTAGACACGCCCGAACATTTAGATGCTCCCGACCCCCGCGTCTTTATCGCAACTCGACGTCCCAGTACGCGTGGTCCAGGAACGTCTTCCAGGAACGATACTTCTCGTGCCCCAGCCGCAGCGTGATCAGCGGGTTGCGCTTGGGCTTTTCCGGCTTGCGGATCAACTTCATGTTCGCCTGCTCGGGTGTGCGTCCGCCCTTCCGGGCGTTGCACTTGATGCACGCGCACACCAGGTTGATCCACGAATCTCCACCGTTCATCGAACGCGGCTTCACGTGGTCGATCGAGAGGTCGGCCGTGGGAAAGTTCCGTCCGCAGTACTGGCACTGGTTGCGGTCCCGCGCAAAGAGGTTGCGTCGGTTCAGCTTGACCGTCTGCGCCGGCAGCCGGTCGTACCCCAGCAGCCGGATGATCCGGGGCACCGCCAAGGCCATCCGTACCGTCCGCACCCAGTCGAAGTGCTCGCGCTCGAACTCATGCTGCAGGTTGGAGAGTTCCGCCCACGAAGCAAAGTCGTAATTGATGAACTGCCCGCTGCCCCCGGGGTTCGGATCGACGTAAATCACTTCAGCAATGTTGCGGGCCAGCAGGCAGAAGGCCCGCCGCGCCGAGACCACCCGCATCGCCAGGTATCCCTGATTGAGAACCAGAACCTTGGCGTTCAATCCTTCGGGAAGCCCGGCCGCGAACGACCCGCCCAACGGAAGGCCCGCGTTGGGGAAGCCAGCCGCATAGCCGTTAGGCGATCGTGCATCGCCGCCGACAGTGCCACCATCCTCGGATTCAAGGTCGCCGAAAAAGCCGGAAAACTCACCGCCCTTGGGATGCATCGTGCATCTCTCCTTCGGACAGAATGTTACAGGGCTAAGTGCGCCCGATCAACCCGGGCCGGAAGCCAAAGCGACGGACCACGCTTTACTTGAAAGCCGCGACGGGTCCGGTCAGTGCCGGAAGTGGCGCACGCCCGTCGTCAGGCACGTGACGTGGTGAGCGTTGCAGACCGCCACCGTCTCCGAATCCCGCTTGCTCCCCCCCGGATGAACGATCACCCGAACGCCCGCCGCGATTAATTTTTCGGGGCCGTCCGGGAAGGGGAAAAACGCATCGCTGAACGCCACCGAGCCCCGCGCCAACGCCCCGGCCTTCCGGATCGCCAGTTCGCACGACGCCAGTCGGTCCATCTGCCCGGCCCCGCCTCCGAACATCCGCAGCGAACCGGGGGCCTGCGGATTCGCGCCGCCCAGCACAATCGCATTGCTGAAAAGGCCGCGGCAGACACTCTCCAGAAACGCCGCGATCGCGAGGTCGGCCTCTGTGGGACTGGGGCCGGCCGCGTGCACAACGTGAGTCGGCGACACCAGCGATTGATCCCGCTGTTGCATGAGCAACCCGCCGGGGATCGAACGGAACTCGGTTTCAAGCCCGCTCGCAGCCCTCGGGGCGACGGGTTCGCCCACGGCCAACAGCCGGATGTTCGCCCAGCGGCCGCGCAAACGGCCGAGCACGCTCGCGTGAAACTTGGGCGCGACGACGACTTCCAGAAACACGTCCTTGTCGCACAGCCGGGCCGCGGCATCGTCATCCAGCGGGGCGTTGATGGCGAGGATGCCGCCGTACGCCGCCAAAGGGTCCCCCGCGAGCGCCCCGGCGACCGCATCCAGCGACGAATCGGCGACGGCCGCCCCGCAGGGGTTCGTGTGCTTGATCACACAGCAGCCCACTTGGGTCGGGCAGGCACGCCCCAACGAAAGGGCCAAGTCGAGCGCCGCCGCGGCGTCGTTGATGTTGTTGTAACTCAGTTCCTTGCCGTGCAGTTGCTCCGCGTGCGCGATCGAGGGCCCGCCGCTCCAGGCCGCGCCCGAGGCATTCTGCCGGTACATCGCGGCGGCCTGGTGCGGGTTCTCGCCGTAGCGAAGCTCGTCTGCCTTGACAAAGTTCATCGTCAACAGGTGCGGGAAGGCGACCGCCGTAGCAGCGCCGGTGAGGTACGACGTGATCGCCGCGTCATAGCGGGCCGTCAGGGCGAACGCCTCGCCCGCCAGTTCTCGCCGCAACGTCCCCGAGACGCCCCCGGTTGCGGCCACCTCCTCCAGCACGCGGCCGTACTGCTGCGGCGTCGTGACCACACAGACCCATTCAAAGTTCTTCGCCGCCGATCTCAGCATGGCGGGGCCACCGATATCGATGTTCTCCACCGCGTGCGGTTCGGTACAGCCCGCGCTCGCGATGGTCGCCTCAAAGGGATAGAGGTTCACGCACACGAGATCGATCGGCCGAATGCCGTGCCTCTGCATCGCCGCGATGTGGTCGGCGTCATCACGCACCCCGAGCAAACCGCCGTGCACCTTGGGATGCAGCGTCTTGAGCCGACCCGACATCATCTCCGGAAAGCCGGTAACCTCTTCGATGCCGACCACCGCGACCCCACCCTCCCGCAGCGCGGCGGCGGTCCCGCCGGTCGAAATAATCTCCGCGCCCGCCCCCGCCAGACCCCGCACAAAGGGCAATAGCCCGGCTTTATCGCTGACCGAGACCAGAGCGCGGCGGATGGGAACAAGAAAAGTCACAAGGATCCTGACGAAATCACGGAACGTCTTGCCGCACGCTACTTCCTCCGAACAAACCGCGCCACCACACCCTTGTCCGAAACCGCGTAGATGGGCGAAGTTTCCACCCCGTCGGTAAAGAGTTGCTCAACGCCGGGAACCTTGGCGGTGGTCAGCACGGCGCCCCGCTCCGCTCCGATGAGTGTGAGGGTTTCGGTGTCGTCATCCCAAACCAGCAGTTCTCCCCCGCGCGCCGAAATGACAGTTCCCGCGACGCCCTTGCTGCTCCAGACCACCGTGCCGTCGGCGGTCGCGAGCGCTGTCAGGCCTAGATCACGGATTTCGACATAGATGCGGTCGCCGAAAACCGCCGGCTGTGTACGCAGCGGGCCGGGCGTCCGATACCTCCACGCCAGCCCGGCGGATTCATCGAAGGCCCAGAGCGACTGATCGAGGCCCGCGACAAACGCCAGGGTGCCGTTGGAAACCGGGTCTGTGGCGGTTCCTCCAAAGATCCGGTTGCGCCCCGCCAGTTTGCCGTCCGTGCCGAGGGCCAACACTTCGCCGCCTTGGTTGACAGTCAGCACCGTCGAACCCACCAATACCGGTGCCGCATCGATGGGGTCGTTGGTACCAAAGCCCCACGCCTTCACCCCCACGCCCAGGCGATGCGCCAGCACCTCGCCGCTGCTGGTGCCATAAATCAACATCGATCCGTCCAAAACGCCCCGCGTGTTGACCACGCGATCAAAGCGTTCGCGGCCCAGCAGGTTGCCGTTGGGTATCGCGAGCACAAACGCCTCGGATTCGCTCGTCAGGATCACGCGGTTGGGGTCGAGCGGATCGCGGTTGAGACTCACAAACCGCGTGAGCGGCCCAGTCAGATCGGTCGCCCAGCGCCGCTGCCCCGTGGCCGCCTCCAGCACCGTCACCGTGCTGTCGCTCTCTTGGGCGACCACCACATCGTCATACCCCACCAGCGATACAACCTTGGGGGCACGACCCTGACGCGGGAACGGGAACCCCACCCAATCGAGCCGGAACCCCAACTTCGCCCACGCCTCATGATCGACCGGGAAGGCTGAGGGGTCGTTCGAGGCCCTGGCGGACCCTAACCCCGACCCTAACCCCGACCCGGACCCGGACGCTGACGCCGTCCCCCGAACCGCCCCGCCTTCCGGCCCGGTGCCCGACTGCGGCTCCAGCCCGCCGGCAGGAGCCGCGTTGCACCCGCACAGACCCATCGGTGCAACAACCAAAGCGACAATCACGGTGCCGGCGCGGCGAGCGAACGTCATATCTGCGGGCTCCAAGGCAAGGTCAAACGAGGGTCTTGAGCGGCATATCTTCACAAAGCCCCATGAGGGGCATGAGCGTATCGCTCCAAACCGCGTCGCGGGGAAGAAACCCGCCTTCAAGCACTTGGGTCGCTCGGGCCCGACCTAAAGACGCTTCAGGCCGTCCACCAGAGCATCAATGTGCGCCGTCGTGTGGGCCGCCGAAATCTGGCATCGCAGCCGGGCATGGCCCTCCGGAACAACCGGATACCCGAAGCCGATGACGAAGACGCCCATTTCCAAGAGACGCTTGCTCATCGCGATCGCCTTGGCCGTGTCATGCACAATCACCGGGCAGATGGCGGTGGGAGATTCAGCAACGTCAAACCCCGCCCCGCGGATGGCCTTCCGCGCATACGCCACGTTGGAGCGCAGTTTCGCGACCCGCTCCGGCTCGCGCTCGACGATCTCGATGGCCTTGCTGGCGCTGCGAGCAACCGTTGCCGGGAGCGCGTTCGAAAACAGCGTCGGCCGGCCGCGTTGCACCATCAACTCGACGAACCGCTTGTCCGCGGCCACAAACCCGCCCGCTCCACCCCCCAGCGCCTTCCCAAGAGTTCCCGTGAAGACGTCCACGCGTCCGTTCTTGCCAATGCCCGGCACGGGCCGCCCGTCCGACTCGCGCCCATCACCGTAAACGGTCTCGCCCGAACCGCCCTTTGACTCCCGCCCATCCCGGTATTCGACATCCGTCGGTCTGCTGCCAGGATCCCGCCCGTCCCGGTA
>Ga0163144_10006235_pt1 | contig 26363 bp, 29 predicted proteins | sample OliLak19BULKMAT1_FD_123175 | JGI IMG/M metagenome (GOLD analysis project Ga0163144, IMG submission 123175) | Freshwater microbial mat bacterial communities from Lake Vanda, McMurdo Dry Valleys, Antarctica - Oligotrophic Lake LV.19.BULKMAT1 | ecosystem: Environmental > Aquatic > Freshwater >...
AAAAAGTCAACGACATCCCGACAGTATCGGTGAGTTTCGTCGGTAGGATGACTTTTTATACACAAAATCACCAGCCGGTTTATGGAATAGAAATTAATGCCAGCGGACGCAGGATCCGTTTCGGCAGTGCCCTCACGGATTCCGAGCAAAAATGGTTATGCCAAGAGATCAAAGACAGGATCAAACACCTTCATCCCGAAAACAAATTGCTCTCGTAAAAACGCCTGCGTGCTCCCAGCAATTTGCCCAATGAGCCGATGGAAAATCCCCTAATTTTTCAGCCAGATATAGAAATTTAGGTAAGAGGCGAACCCGACCCAGATGAGGTAGGGGAAGAGGAGGATGGCGGCCACACGGTGGACCGGCATAAAAAGGATGATCATCAGGAGGATCGTGGTAAAAAGAAGGATAATATCTACAAGGGCGTAAGAGGGGCTCTGGAGGCCAAAAAAAAGATAACTCCAAAGTCCGTTTAATACGAGGTGGAAAAGGAAAAGAGCTAGCAGTGCCCAAGTTTTTTTGATGTCACCAGATATCCAGATGAGCCAAGCCGAGATACCCATGAGCAGATAAAGGGTCGTCCAGACTGGGGCAAATATCCACGGGGGCGGATTGAGTGGGGATTTAATGATTGTGGCATACCATGCATCCGGACGGACAAAAACAGCAGTTAATGACGGTAAAAAGCTGATGATAATCCAAAGCACTAGCCCACCGAATTTCACGAGGGATTTATTCATTCACTTTCCCTCCGGGAGTCTGGGCTATTCATTCTCAAGTTGTTTCCGGGCCTCGTTGATTTGTTCGAGTTGTTCTTTGGAGACTTTGGGGAATTCCAGTTTCTGGCGTTCGATATGGGTAATAACGATATCGGCGACTGCTGAGCGGGTGAACCACTTTTTATTAGCGGGAATCACATACCACGGGGCCCATTCCGTGCTGGTAGCACTGAGCATTTCCTCATAGGCCTGCATGTATTGGTCCCAGAAACCGCGTTCACGCAGGTCGGCCGCTGAGAATTTCCAGTGTTTTTCCTCTTTATTCAGACGGTCGAGGAATCTTCCTTTTTGTTCTGTTTTGGAGAGGTTTAAGAAGAATTTGATAATGACAGTGCCTGTATTGGTTAAGTGTTTTTCGAAGGCATTAATATCATCATAACGGCTTTTCCAGAAATCCTTATCATACTTTTTTACGGGCAGTTTTTGGGCATCAAGGAAATTTGTATGTACCCGAGTGACGAGCACTTCTTCATAATAAGAACGGTTAAAAATACCGAGTTTTCCTTTTTCTGGGGCGTGTTTGGCATATCGCCAGAGGAAATTATGGCTGACGTCCTCGGAGGAGGGGGTTTTGAAGCTGCTCACATTGCACCCCTGGGGATTGACTCCACTCATGACATGCTTAATCGCACCATCTTTACCGGCAGCATCCATCGCTTGGAAAATGATTAACCCGGCCCCGCGGGCATTGGCATAAATCATTTCCTGGGCTTCAGCCAGTGCCTCTTTGTCTTCTGCTAATGCCTTTAAAGCTTCTTCTTTGTCTTTAAAGTCTGCGGTGTAATCAGGATCGTAGTCCGAGAGTTTGATTTTTTTGTCACTGGGAACGAGGAATTTTGAGTGGTCGAATCGATGGGAGTGTTTCATAAAAAATGGGAGCTACTCTTATTGTAGGATAAAACACCGATTTTTAAAGTGGAAAGATTATTTTTATGCCTCTTATATAAGTCAGCCCTATGTGTGCCCGATTTGAATTCAAGTCTACTTCCTTTGCTGGGTTCCATCCGGAACTCTTAAAATTGATGGATGACCTACTGAAGGAAGAATATTACCCTTCGGAGAAGATTCCATTTATCAACGCCTATGGAGGGGTGGTGATGGGTGAATGGGGCTTTCGCCCAGCGTGGGGAAAACAACTCCTCATTAATGCCCGATCTGAGACACTTTTACAGAAAGAAGTATTTAGGCCTTTGCTCGATCACCCCTGTGCAGTCCCGGCGACCGCATATTTTGAATGGCTCACGTCAGGAAAACAAAAAATCAAACACAGGATTTTCCTGCCAAATGCAGAATCTTTTTTCCTGGCCGGCCTTCATTCCCCCGAAGGACGGTTTGTCTTATTAACCAAGTCGGCAGAACAATCAATTAGCGCGATCCACGATCGGATGCCCGTGATCCTTAAAAGGGATTCTTACTCCGAATGGGTCACTCCGGACTATGGAAGGCGTTTGGCCTTGCTGGAATCCGCTAAAAAGGGGATACATTACACGAATGCTCGGTCCATGGCTTTGCCGGCCGCTGTGAAACCTGCCCCCGGTGGACAAATGTCTTTTTTTTAACGATTAGAGATTGGAGTCGTCCTGCCAACCTTGCATGAGCTCAATGCGGTTACCATCAGGATCAGAAAAGAAACAAATTTTCAGTCCAGGAATGGTTCCCGAACAATCTATGATGTCGTCATGTTTGATGTCTTCGTCTTCAAGGGCCTTTACACTTGCCTCGATATTTGGCACCTCAAATGCCAGATGACTGAATCCTACGGGTTGGGGTGCGCCGGATTTTGTGCGGTCACCTTCCGCAGCACTAAAAAGCTCAATACAAGTCGCCCCCAGTCGTAACATGACAAATTCATTTGGTTCCCCGGCATGAAAAATGCGGACACGTTTGAATCCGAAATGTTTGGTGTAGAAATCTTCCAGGATTTGTTTGTTCCGGCAATTGAAGGCGATATGTTGTATGATATTCATGTTTTCATATACTCTAGTCGCTGAAGAGGGGAGATCAATGAAGATTCGCCCGGGAAATTTTCTTTTTCGTCGGCTGTTTTTTCTGGGATGCAGTCTTTTTCTTCTTTACGGTGGTACTCCTTTTGCTCCTGAGCGCCACATCAATGGCTTTAAGGGCCCATTGCTTTAATTCCACACTATTATCCAAGACACCGGGGGGAATCTCATAATAACTCATGGTTGCTTTTCCCCGGGAGCTTTCATAAACAAAAGGCCCCATCCCAGCGGCTTCAAAATCCGGTTTCGTATTCCTATCAGCCTTTAAGTAAAGTCGGCCCTCGGCCAATATCCCGAAAAAGACCTCATCCTGATAAAGTCCATGCCCGCCAAACATCGCTTGTGCCCGCACCTCGGGTAACCGCGACAGTTGCTCCAAGACAAAATCCTTAAAAGAATGGTCATGCATGGAGTGAAAAATACTTTTCCACCGCGCAATTTGCAACCTCCTAAAACAAATCGCCTTGCACGAGAGGTTTACCAGCAGGCGGGGGGGATCGGAGGGGGAGGAGCTCGTCGGAGGTGCCGGACTTGATCTCGGACTGGGCAAATTGCCCGAGGAGTTCTTTGAGTTCGGAGGTAGAGTATTCTTGTTTGATTTTGGCGATTTCGGTATTGGCGAGTTCATCACACTTTTCGTTACCGGCATCCCCAGCATGACCTTTTACCCATTGCCAGGAGATTTTATGGTGTGTGGTCGCCTCGTCTAATGCAATCCAGAGGTCAGCATTTTTTACGGGTTGCCGTGCTTTGGTTTTCCAGCCATTACGTTTCCAGAGCCTGATCCATTCAGTGACCCCATTCCTCAGGTAGGATGAATCCGTGAAGAGTACGACATCACAAGGTTCTTTGAGGCTTTTGAGGGCTTCCAAGGCGGCGGTGAGTTCCATCCGGTTATTGGTCGTCGCGGGACATCCCCCACTGATTGTGCGGGAGTTGCCCGCATGGGAGAGGGTCGCCGCCCAGCCACCGGGGCCGGGATTACCGTGGCATCCGCCATCAGTGTGGATGATGATTTTTTTCATGATGAGGGGAGGGGCGGGCTCTTGCGTTTTTTCATCGGGATGATCTTACGGGCATTTGGTCCGGTATAAACCTGGCGGGGCCGTGCGATCCGGGAGTCGGGGTCTTCTGTCATTTCCAGCCATTGGGCGATCCAGCCCGGTAAACGCCCGATAGCAAACATCACGGTGAACATATTTGTCGGGATCCCCATCTCGCGGTAAGTGAGCCCAGTGTAGAAATCGACATTAGGATAAAGATTCCTCTCTTGGAAGTACGGATCGGACAGGGCTTTTTCCTCGAGGGCAAAAGCAATATCTAAGAGGGGATCATTCCTCTTTGTTTTTTTAACGACTTCTTTGCAGATATTTTTAGCGATTTTTGCGCGGGGATCGTATGATTTGTAAACGCGGTGGCCAAATCCCATCAGGCGGAAGGGGCTCCGGGGATTCTTTGCTTTTTCGATGACGGCATTAATGTCGCCGCCGTCTTTCTGGATGTTTTCGAGCATTTCGATGACGTGTTGATTTGCCCCCCCATGGAGCGGGCCCCAGAGTGCGCAGATACCAGCGGCGATGGAGGCATAAAGATTTGCCCCGGCACTACCGACAGCCCGGACGACGGAGGAGGAGCAGTTCTGCTCATGGTCCGCGTGGATAATGAGGAGTTTATTTAGAGCATCGACCATGACAGGATCAAAGGCCTCCTCGCGCACGGGTGAGTCGAACATCATATTTAGGAAATTCTCACAATATTTCAGATCGTGGCGCGGATAAACCACGGGTTCCCCAATCGATTTCTTAAAGGAGAAAGCGGCGATGGTCCTGAGCTTTGAAATGAGACGGGTCACAGTCATATCCAGATCCTCTTTGATGTCCTTGCCGAGCTCGGGATAAAAGGACGAGAGGGAGACGGCCATGGCTGAAAGGATCGCCATGGGATGTGAGTGGTCAGGGTAATTACTGAAAAACTCGCGCATATCCTCGTGGATCATCGAGTGGATATTCAGGAGATTCGAGTAACGCGCTTTTTGTTCCGTATTTGGTAGGGAACCGTGGACAAGTAGGTAGGCCACCTCAAGGAATTCACATTTCTCGGCCAGATCAGCTACGTCATAACCGCGGTATCGTAGGATACCTTTTTCACCATCGATAAAGGTGATTGCACTCGAACAAGCCCCTGTATTCATGAAGCCGGGGTCGTAGGTAATCAGTCCGGTTTCTTTCCTGAGCCTGCGGATGTCCAGGGCGCGTTCACCTTCAGATCCTTCATAGATGGGATAAGTGAATTTTTCTTCCCCGATCGTGATCTCCGCGTTGCAGTTTTTTTCCATTTTCATAGACAGTCCTTTTTCGTGCTGGGGCCTGAGTCTAGGAATGAGCGCAGACCTTGATCAAGAACAATGATCGTTAATTCCTCATTATTACGCGCAAATTGCTCCGGATTACTTTTCCGGGCGAGCGTCCTCGCTCGGTGTGTGAGGGAGAGGTGGCTTCCATTGGGGATGTCCACGGATGAGTGTCTCGAAAGCCGCGTGTTCTTCAGGTGGGATGCCCGCGGGAGTCTTTGCGCAGGAACGGTTCCATTTGGATAACCACTCTTCGGAGAGCATCTCACGGCGGGACTGGAATGGGCCGTTGAGGGCGGGGGCGGTCATGGCGATGGTGGTTTCGAGCTTTTGCCCGGTGCCACGACCTTTGGCGAGGTAAAATCCCGCCGCGAGCAGGGCAGCACGGGAGGCGGTGGAATACGAATAAGTGAAAAGCTCGGCGGCTTTATGACCACAAATACTGAAAAGCTTTTGGAAAACATCGAATGTCCAGAGTTCCCCCGATGTCTTGACTGAATACATGTCGTAGAAAATCAAATCCGGCGGGAGTGGGGCCTGCATCATGGTCTCGAGGAAATCACCTTTGAAAAGAGTCCAACACAGACCGGGGAATTGTTTCGACTGCCACTGCCCGTTTTGGGCGATTCCGGCTGGGCCCCCATGGCGCAGGTAAGTGAAAAGATCACGGTGGTTGAGCGCGAGATTCAGGGAGTCGAGATTATTTTCAAAGCTGATGATGTGCATCGGACGGACAGGTCCCTTTGCCGCCTCAGCCTCGTAACATTGAATAGCCGCCATGGCATTGGCCGCGGCCCCCAGACCGGCATCCCAGATGACGAGCTCCCCCGCCTCGTTATCCGCAGTCTGACGAATGCGTTCGGACAGGAAAGATTGTTCCACATAAAGACTCTTGGCCTCTTCCATGGGAGGGGTGCGGGAATGCATGATCTCGCCGGAGGGAATGTGTTTGATGCTGGCGAATCCTTCATAAGCGATGTGGATCGTGTAATCCCCGAGGACAGGACGGCGTTTTTTCCCGGGCTTTACCGCAATGACCGGATGATCACAGTCGGGTGCATGCAGAAAAACCCGTTTCTGGTGGTAGAGCTCCATAAAACGGTCTTCGAGGATACTCTGCCTGATATCGCGCATGAGCTGGTGGTAGAAATGGATATTATGTTTGCCGAGGAGTTGCCAGCCGAGGGTTTCCCCGGTTTTGGCTAAGTGGTGCAAGTAGGCGCGGGAATAACGGCTGCATGTGGGGCAATGACATTCGGGGTCGAGTGCTTCGTCGGAGAATTTATAGACGCTGCGCCGTAGCTGGAGAAATCCCCGGGAGGTGAAGGCCGCCCCGCGCTGGGCGACTTGTGTCGGGATAATACAGTCGAACATATCCACACCACGGTGGACGGCCTCTAATATATCTAGCGGAGTTCCCACACCCATGAGGTAACGAGGTTTGTCCTCGGGTAACATTTGGGCCGTGAGCTCGCAAGTGTCTTCGCGCTCGTTTTTGGCCTCACCGACAGCTAAGCCGCCGATGGCAAATCCGTCAAAAGGCATCGCGCAAAGTTCAGCGACACTTTGTTTGCGTAAATCCGGGAAAAGGGCGCCTTGGACGATGCCAAACATGGATTGGGGGGAGTCTGCACGTGCGGCGAGGCTGCGGACGGCCCAACGGTGTGTGATGCCCAAGGCCGAGCGGGCGGTGGCTTCGTCGGCAGTGGAGGGGATACATTGGTCGAGGGCCATCATGATATCGCTGCCTATGGCGATTTGTGTGCCGATACTCAGTTCGGGGCTCAGCAGGATCGTTTTCCCGTCGATGTAACTCTGGAAAATAGCGCCCGCCTCACTCATGGAACGCGAGTGCGGTAGAGAAAATATCTGGAATCCGCCTGAGTCGGTGAGGACGGAACGTGGCCAGCTCATGAATTTCTGGATACCACCAATGCGCCGGAAGACCTCAGGACCCGGGCGGAGCAAAAGATGGTAGGTATTCGCGAGTAGGATTTGTGAGCCGGCATCTTCTAGGGTTTGGGTAAGCTGGGCCTTGACCGTGGCCTGGGTACCCACGGGCATAAAAAGCGGGGTTTTAACCTCATTATGAAGGGTGTGGAATGTCCCGGCGCGCGCACGTGAACCCGTGGCGCGGGCTTCTAATTTGAATTTCAAGCGGGACTCGTTCATATGGATTTAATTCCGGTGAAGCAAATTGCGGTAAACGGCCTTAAAATCAATCCTAACTATTTTTATAGAAGTATTTTTACGTTTGATTCACTGATCGTGGAATCTCTCGTTTCATTTCCAAGTGAGATTCATGCGGTAGATCATAGATGAGGACGGGGAATCCAATCAAAAGGAGGCGGGGTTAATTCGGGCGTTTGTTTTTATTCATTCCTGTCCAGCGGGTGATCAAGGAACGTGCCTTGGGTCCGCCGTACGCGATGATAAATGCCGTCAGGGTGAGGCGGGAACCGCGACCGATGACGGAAGCCCAGGTGAAATCCCAGAGGTCGACATGGGCGAGGCCGGACGCGAGGGCCACGACTTTATACGGTACCGGGCTGAGGGTGGCGACCACGATGCTCCAGAAGGTAGCGTCACTGTATTCTTGAGCAATTTGCGGCACCTTATCCAGATGGAGGAAGGGCAGGTGTCCAGTGGCAAACCCTTGAAATCCTTCCCAAAAGAAATATCCGAGAATCCACATGAGGTATCCACCGATGACAGAGGCGATAATGGCGACCACTGAATAAAGTAGCCACCTTTTCGGTTTTGCCAGGCACATGGGGATGAGCATGAAATAGGGGGAGATCGGCAGGAGGGAGGAATTCAGGAAGGTAATCAATGCAAAAACGGCCAGACCCCAGCGAGAATTTAATGAGGCTAGAGCCCAGTCATAAAACTTTTTGAGTGTTTTTCCCATTTTCTGGACGAGTATCGGAGGTAAAAAAAATCCCGGTCAAGGCTGTGAGGCTTTGCCGGGAAAAAATTAATCGAAAAGATTAAATGAGATTACTCTGCAGTAACGTTCTCTGCTTGAGGACCTTTTTGTCCATCAACGATCGTGAAGGAAACACGTTGTCCTTCACGGAGGGTTTTACGGCCACTGCCGTTGATTGCGGTGTGATGAACGAAAACGTCTTTACCGCTTTCAGGTTGGATAAATCCGAACCCTTTTTCATCGTTGAACCATTTAACTGTACCTGTAACTTGTTCTGACATATTGCTTTCTTGATTTTTTCTTGATTGTCCGTGAATCCTTCAATAAAAGAATCCAGCGGGTGTGTTCATGTCCACGCTTAACAGGGCTATTCAAGAAAGCAACCACTAAGTTCGATAATTCACAGTTATTCTATTAAATGGTAATAATTGTGATGGTGATTTGAAAAAACAGGGGGTATGTCGTTTTACTTCAAAAACCCCGTCAGAGGACTCGTGGCAGAGGCTTTTGATGATTGGCCGGCGAGGCCGATCTCGAAGGCTTCGCGGCCAGCTTCGATACCTTTGGCAAAGGCTTTTGCCATGCCACAGGGGTCAGGGGCGATAGCGATGGCGGTATTAATCAGTACGGCGTCCGCACCCATTTCCATGGCCTCAGCGGCTTGTGACGGGGCTCCGATGCCCGCATCGACGACGACGGGGACACTGGCTTGCTCGATAATGATTTCAATTTGTGCGCGGGTCTGGATGCCGCGGTTCGACCCGATAGGTGCACCTAAGGGCATGACTGTGGCACAGCCCACGTCTTGGAGGCGTTTGGCCAGGACCGGATCGGCATTTATGTAAGGCAGGACAATAAAACCCTCTTTGACGAGGTGTTTTGCCGCTTCGTAGGTTTCCACAGGGTCGGGGAGCAAATAGTGGGGGTCGGGATGGATTTCGAGCTTCACCCAGTTCGGTAAACCCGCGCTGCGGGCGAGTTTGGCCAGTCGAATGGCTTCCTCGGCATTTTGTGCGCCACTGGTATTAGGCAGGATCAGGTATTTTTTCGGATCGATAAAATCCAGTATGTCGGCGGAAGGATCGTGTTCGCCTGAGAGATTCGCCCGGCGCAGTGCGACAGTGACGATCTCGGCCCCACTGACCTCGAGGGCATGGCGCATGGAGGCATTTGACGAGAATTTCCCTGTACCGACCATCAGACGGGAACGGAACTCGCGCCCGGCGATTTTGAGTTTGGTAGATTCTTTGATGGAGGGGAGTTTGCTCGAGTCGATGGCTTTTTCGACACGGACTTGGAGTTCTGCTAGGTTAAAAGGTTTGCGCACATAATCTGCGGCGCCGAGCTGGAGGCCTTTGACAATGTCAGCGGCGGCCCCTTTTTGGGTGAGGAATACGACAGGGATATTTTTTGTGGCAGGATTTGCTTTCAGGCGCTCGATTAATTCCAGCCCGCTCATCACCGGGAGCATGATATCCGAGATAATCACATCTGGAAGTATTTTGATGGCTTGATCGAGGCCTTGCTGACCGTCGGAACCGAGAAAGACTTCCCATTTTTCTTGGTCGAACCGCGCTTGGATCACGCGGCGGATACTCGGATCATCTTCGACGACTAATACTTTAGGCATAAGGGTACTTCCGTTTTTTTTAAAAAAAAGTTGGGCGACTAACCAATGACGATATTGACAAGTTTATCAGGAACGACAATGACCTTTTTGACTGATTTGCCCTCGGTGAATTCTTTCACACGCGGGTTAGCCATGGCTTTCGCCTCGGATTCCTCGCGTGAAGTACCTTTGGGCAACATAATCTTGTCGCGCAATTTGCCATTGACCTGGATGACGACCTCGACTTCGGATTCGACGAGATACTTTTCTTCGCAAACAGGCCATGGGGCATAATTGATCGACGGGATGTGTCCTGCCGGGGTCAGTGCAAATTGCGGGGCGGAATGGATCGCTGCCCAGAGCTCCTCTGCGATATGGGGGGCAAAAGGACTCAGGAGCTGGAGGAATTCCTTGAGTGGGGCAAGTGGCCTTTCTTCCAGTGGGGTGAATTCATTCACAAATATCATCATCTGGGCGATAGCAGTATTCAACGAGAGATTTTCGATGTCTTCGCCGACTTTTTTTATCGTGGCATGGAGCACCTTGAGCTGGCCTGGGGTGGGGGCCGAGTCGCGCAATTTGCTCGAGAGCGACCAGGAACCATCCTGCTGCTCCTCCATAATGAGGCGCCAGACACGGCCAAGGAAACGGTAAACTCCCTCGACGCCTTTCATGCTCCAGGGTTTTACCTGTTCCAGCGGGCCCATGAACATCTCATACAGGCGCAGGGAGTCAGCCCCGTATTCTTTGATCACGTCATCGGGGTTCACCACATTTCCGCGCGATTTGCTCATCTTTTGCCCGTCCTCACCGAGGATCAGGCCTTGATTGACGAGTTTGTAGAAAGGCTCAGGTGTCGTGACGAGCCCGAGGTCAAAGATGACCTTATGCCAGAAACGCGCGTAGAGCAGGTGCAAAACGGCGTGTTCGGTACCACCGACATAGAGATCGACGCCCTTTTCTTTCGGGTCCAGGCTGGAATGCATCCAGTACTTTTCCGCCTCAGGGGAAACAAAAGCCTGCGCATTTTGTGCGTCCGTATAACGCAGGTAATACCAGCAGGAGCCTGCCCATTGAGGCATGGTATTCACTTCCCGTCTCCCCGCGCAATTTGCGCCGGTGTACGGATTCGTGATCTGGACATCGAGCCAGTCACCGGCCTTGGAGAGTGGGGGCTCTGGCGTGCCGGTGGGTTTAAAATCGTCCATGTCCGGTGGGATCAATGGCATGGTTTGAGCATCCAGAGCAAAATGCTCTTTGCCGACCCAGACGATCGGGAAAGGTTCACCCCAGTAACGCTGACGACTGAAAAGCCAGTCGCGGAGTTTGTAATTAATCGTCTTTTTCCCCAGCCCGCGTTCCTCCAGCCAAGCCGCAATTTTGTTTTTTGCATCGAGAGTCGAAAGCCCGTTGAGGAGTCCGGAATTCACCGCAGTGCCATCCCCACAGAAGCCAAGGGATTCCTGTCCAGCGGGGGCTTGGACGACGAGAGTGACTGGCAGCCCAAATGTCTGAGCAAATTCCAGATCGCGTTCGTCATGTGCCGGCACGGCCATGATCGCGCCTGTGCCATAACCAGCCAAGACATAGTCAGCGATCCAGATCGGGATTTTTTCGTTATTCACCGGATTAAGCGCGTAAGCTCCCGTAAATACACCGGTTTTGTCTTTGGCCAACTGCCGGTCTTGATCAGATTTTGACGCGGCAAATTGTTTATAATCCGCCACGGCTTTTTCATGTGTGCTGGTAGTGATCTGGTCGACTAGCTCGTGTTCGGGGCAGAGCACCATATACGTCGCGCCGAAAAGGGTATCGGGGCGAGTGGTGAAAACGGTGATTTTCTCGATCGGATTCTCCAGAGCAAATTGCACCTCGGCACCCTCGGAGCGCCCGATCCAGTTCCTCTGGAGGAGTTTAATACTCTCAGGCCAATTCACCAGGTCGAGTTCGTTAATCAGGCGTTCGCAATACTCGGTGATCCGGAGCATCCATTGGCGCATCGGGCGGCGCTCGACGGGGAACCCGCCGACTTCGCTTTTTCCGTCGATGACTTCTTCATTCGCCAGCACGGTCCCGAGTTGGGGGCACCAGTTTACGGGGGCTTCGCTGACGTAAGCCAGGCGTTTGCTGTCGATCAAGGCACGTTTTTTTTCCGGAGTGTCACAATCCGCCGGGATGGGCAGATCCGTAATCGGGCGGGCAATTTGTGTCGCCGGGTCGAACCATGAATTATACAGTTTAAGGAAAATCCACTGGGTCCATTTAAAGTAAGCCGGGTCGGTGGTATTCACCTCGCGTGACCAGTCGTAGCTAAATCCGATCCCTTTGAGTTGTTTCTTGAAATAGGCGACATTTTGCTCGGTGGTGACGCGCGGGTGCTGGCCGGTTTTGATGGCGTATTGTTCAGCCGGCAGGCCGAAGGCGTCCCAGCCCATCGGGTGGAGGACGTTGAATCCTTTCATCCGTTTGAATCGGCTGACAATGTCGGTGGCGGTGTACCCCTCGGGATGACCCACGTGGAGGCCTGAGCCGCTCGGGTAGGGGAACATGTCGAGGCAGAAGAATTTCGGGGGCAGCTGGCCCTTGGCGCAATTTGCACCGTGCCGCGTAGCAAAAGGGTGTGCCTCCGGGATATTCTCGCCCGGGTTCCACGCGCGGAAAGTTTCTTGTTTATCCCAAAAAGCCTGCCATTTGGGTTCGATCTCTGGAAATGGATATTGCGGTCGCATAATTGAACCGGTGAGTAAACCACGAAGCGGCAAAGCTGGCAAAGCGGAAATTTCTCTTGGGGGGGGATTTATGCGGATATGGACTCCACTGGGGATTCTAGATTGCTTCCGCATCCGCCCTTCTCTCCATTCCTTTTAAGAGATCAGACTTTAAAATTTCGTCGAGATGATATATGATGATGTCATCATGAGAATAATTATAGAACTCCCTGAAGATCAGGTGAATGCTCTTGCTGAGCTTTGCAAATCAGAAGGAATCTCTCGCGCGGAAGCGATTTAAAAGGGCCTTGGGGGAAATGCTCGCTCGAAAACAGACTCAAAGCAGGGAACAGGCCTTTGGGGGATGGGAAAATCGTGGGGATAGCCGGAAGATCGTGGACGATCTGCGTGAGGAGTGGAAATCATGAAGGCGGTCATCGATAGTGATGTCTTGATGGACTATCTCCAAGGAGTCAATGAGGCAAAGATAGAAATCAGCAGATATAGTGATCCTCTCTACTCCATCATTTCTTGGATGGAAATGATGTGTGGAGCTCAAACAGATCATGAACGAATGAGGCTTATTGAGCTTTTGTATGCATCCAGCAAGCCCTGGAGATTCGTGAAAATCAAGGTCGGAAACCTTTTGAGGCAATTCGTCGATGAAAGATAAAGCGTCCGAGTAACACTACTCAGTATTCATTTCTGATTACCCGCAAATTGCGCGGAAACGTTCAATAAATGGTTTCCAAGAGATTTGGTTTACTGGTTCAAAATATTTGACTGGGAACGAGTCGCTGACGATTTTGCGGAGTTCCTCGTGGTTATGGATGTCACCCATGGCGAGGGACTGCATGAGGATATTACCGAGGGCGGTGGCTTCGACCGGGCCGGCGGCGATAGTGATTCCGCAGGCGTCCGCGGTGAATTGCTGGAGGAGTTCGTTTTTAATCCCGCCCCCGACGACATGGAGGGTTTTGATTTTTTTGCCGGTGACCTCAGAGATTTTTTCCAGGGTCACACTGTAAAGACATGCGAGGCTTTCGAGTGCGCAACGGATGATCTCACCATGGGTCTCTGGGACGGCCTGACCTTTTTCGCGGCAGAACCCCTGGATTTTCGAGGGCATATCGCCGGGTTTCAGGAATCGGGCATCATTCGGGTTAATGAGTGAACCGAAGGGTTTGGCCTCGGACGCGATATGGGTGAGCATCGAGTAATCATAATGGTGCCCGACTTTTTCCCATGTCCGGCGACATTCCTGTACGAGCCACATGCCGATGATATTTTTAAGGAAGCGGGTGGTGCCGTCGATGCCTTGTTCATTGGTGAATTCCGCAGCCAGGGCTGAGTCTTTGACAAATGGTTTAGTCAGCTCGACGCCCATCAAGGACCAGGTGCCCGAACTCAAGTAAGCCCAGTTTTTGCCCGTGGCAGGGACCGCAGCGATGGCAGCCCCGGTGTCATGGGAGCAACCCGCCACGACCTCGCAATTTGTCAGGCCGAGCTCGTGAGCGACTTGGGGCTGGACCGGGGCGATCCGCGTGGCGGAGGGAAGGACATCGGGGAAGATGTGCTTTGGGAACTTGAATTTGCTGATGATTTTTTTCGACCAGGCACGTTTTTTGGGGTTGTAAATCTGGGTGGTGCTGGCGAGAGACTCCTCCATGACCGCTTTACCGGAGAAAAGGAAATTAAGGAAATCGCCCATACAAAGGAGTTTATCCGCCGATTTGAGCAGGGCGGGGTCCGATGAATTATGGGCGTGGAGCTGGTAAAGGGTATTAAGAGTCATGAATTGGATACCGGTTTCTTTATAGATATCTTCCTTGCTCATGACGGCAAAAGCGCGTTCAAATCCCCCGTCGGTGCGGCTGTCCCGGTAATTATAGGGGGTTCCCACCAGAGGTTCGATTTTCCCCGTCAGGCAGTAGTCCACACCCCCAGTATCGGATGAAAGACTGCGGGGCTGGATTCCTTGGGCGGTGACCTTCGCGATTCCTTTTTTAATCTCATCAAAAAGGCGCAAGACATCCCAGCGCAAGGTGCCATTGACATTGATGATGACATTGGGAAAACGGTGCATTTCGTCGAGGGAGACTTTTCCATTCTCTAAGGTGCCGAGCATGACGCGCCCGCTTTCTGCTCCAAGATCGATTCCAAGATAATGTTTTGCGCTCATAGGAAAAAATATTTTTTGTTGGGGTTTGAAGGGGCAGAATGAACAAAGTCGGATCGCTTTGAAAACATTTTATTTTTCGAATAGAAGATTTTTCGGATGGTATTCCCCGTATTCAAGGCTTAAGAGTGAAAGCCTGTTATGGCTATTATCCACCGAAATCTCTGTGATCCCATTATTTGGGCCTTGAACGAAGTCTTTAATCAGGGCCGTTACACCGACAAGGTGCTCGAACGTGTCTTGAAGGAGGATAAACGCCGTGGAGCCCGCGACCGGGCGTTTATTGCGGAGAATGTTTATGAGATCGTCCGCTGGCGCAGACTTTTGGGATTTTGTATCGGGATCGACAAAGAAACAGGATTTACCCAGATGGAACTCTGGAAACTCTTTGGTGCACAAATAGTCCTGGCGGGGATGGAGTTACCCAAATGGGTGGAATTCGCCCCCCTTGACGACAAGGATATCCGGAAAAACCGCAAGTCCCATAAATCTCGAGCGGTCGAACAGTCGGTTCCTGATTGGATGGATACCCTCGGTGAAAAAGAACTCGGCCCTGTCTGGGGCCGGGAACTCATGGCTTTAAATCAAAAAGCTACCTTGGTCGTCCGGTGCAATTTGCTCAAGACCACACCGGATCATGTCGCTAAAAGCTTGCTAGAACTCGAAGTGCCGACCGAGTTTGATGAACGTTTCCCGCACGCACTTATTTTAAAGAAAAGGATTAATCTTTTCTCGACGGACCTTTTTAAGAATGGTCATGTCGAGGTCCAAGATGCCGCGTCGCAGGCCGTGTCAGCATTCCTCGATGTAAAGCCCGGAATGCGTGTCGTGGATGCTTGTGCAGGGGCGGGGGGAAAGAGCCTACACCTATCCGCACTCATGCAAAATAAGGGCAGGATTATCGCTCTCGACACTGGGGAACGCCGTTTGGATGAGCTCCGTAAACGGGCCGCTCGTGCCGGAGCTGATAATATCGAGGCCCGGATTATTGATGGGGCAAAGACCGTCAAAAGAATGGAGAAATCCGCGGACCGCCTGCTTTTGGATGTGCCGTGCTCTGGCCTAGGTGTCCTGCGACGAAATCCTGATGCGAAATGGAAACTTTCCCAAGAGGAAATCGAGCGGGTCAAAGGGATCCAACGCGAGATCCTTACTAAATACCCCGTCATGCTTAAACCCGGGGGCATCATGGTTTATGCCACTTGCAGCATTCTGCCAAGTGAGGGTGAAGATCAAATTGCCTGGTTCCTGAAAGAGAATCCTGATTATAAACTCCTTGCTGAAAAACGTCTCTCAGTCGCCAAAGATGGTTTCGACGGTTTCTACATGGCCAAGCTCCAACTCGGAGAGTAAGGCTTTTTGTCGAGGATGCGGCCCTTGTGACGCCGCCGTAGCAATTTGCTCGGTGGTTAGTGATTAAAATCATGGTAAAGCCTGATTTTAGGCTCTTCCATTTTCAGAATGATCCGCCGTGGTATGGGTATCTTGCCCATGCCACTTACTTCAAACAATGCCATTTTTCTCTTTTGAGTTAAGAGAGTCTGGTTAGGCGCCAAATGAGTCTTTGAGGCGTTCGCCCCCGAGGATGTGGACGTGGAGGTGGGGGACTGTTTCTCCGGCGTTAGGGCCTGAGTTAATCACGATACGGTAACCGCCCTCTTCGAGTCCTTCCTTTTTTGCCACCCTTTGAGCGCTCAAGAGGAGGTGTCCAAGGAGGGCGTGGTCTTCTGGGGTCGCTTCAGCCAGCCGTGTAATTTGCTTTTTGGGGATCACAAGGTAATGCCCCAGCGCTTGAGGATGGAGATCTTTGATGGCGATACAATGATCGTCTTCATGGATAAAGGGGGAGGGGATTTCGCGATTGATGATTTTAGTAAAAATAGAGTCACTCATAATGGAAAAGAGATTAACAAAATCCGGTATGACTCCGCAATCAAAACAAAGACCGCTTGCATGGGCGCGGCTTTTTGTTTTTGATAGAGGGAAAATAATCACTCACCTCTCATATGTATTTTAATAAAATCCACAATCCTCCGAACTTCGCATTTATTCCCGCCAAAGGACTCAAGAATAACAGGGTCAAACTGCCCGGACACCAGATCAGCCTGAAAACAGCCGATCTGGGGGAGGATGTCTTTGAGATTTCATTTGGATCCCCACAGTGGGATTACCGCAGTGACAGTGGACTGGATTTAAATGCTTTTCGAGCCCCCAGCAGTGCCTGCCTGCAAATGGGGCTCATGGCGGTTTTTCTGTTTCTTTAGGCAAAAGCAAATTACTCGAAACAACCCAGGAAGAAGCCTTCGGAGTTTGTGGAAAGAGCTGGATGATGCAGTTCGTCCCTCCATCGAATGCAGAGTTTTATGGAATGGGAGAAAAGAATAATGGATTTGAGAAGAGCGGAGTGCGTACAAAATTTTGGAATACCGATGTCTGGGCGGATTTCCATGCGGACGCCTATATTAACGGGACGACTGACCCGATGTATGTATCGATTCCCTATGTGATTATCAAACAAGATAATACTTATGTGGGGATTTTAATTGATAACCCATACGCCAGCTTTATGGGGGTGTCACCCGTAGTCAGTATCGGTGGGGATCAAATGAAGCTTGAAGGACGCCAGCCATTTTTCCTCGGGGCTGAAGACGGGACAGCGCGTATCTATGTGATCGTGGGACCGAGCTTGGACGCGTTAACCCGTAAATACCAACGGCTGGCCGGGGTGACCCCGCGTCCACCCCTTTGGGCGCTCGGATATCACCAGTGCCGCTGGGGGTATCAAAGCCATATATGCCTCGACAAACTGGATAAAAACTTTTCAAAACATGGAATCCCCTGTGACGGTCTCTGGTTAGATATCGACTACATGGATGGATACCGGGTTTTCACGATGGATAAAAAACATTTTTCGAGTCCTGTTGCTCAAATCGCCGACGTGAATAAGCGAGGACGCAAGGTGGTGCCGATTATTGATCCTGGGGTCAAACTCGATCCGGGGTATAAAGTCTATGATGAGGGCGCGAAAGCAAAGGCTTATTGCAAAACCCCCTCTGGTAAGGACTTTGTCGGGTTTGTCTGGCCGGGGGCGACAGTATTCCCCGATTTTGCTTCGCCCAAAGCACGCCAGTGGTGGGCAGGGCAGGTTGCGCAATTTGCGCGGCAAGGGATTTATGGGGCTTGGCTCGACATGAATGACCCAGCTGCCGGGGCTTCTGAACTTGACCCCATGCTTTTTAACGGGGGAAAATGGCCTCACCAAGCTTATCATAATCAATACGCCCTAGGAATGGCGATGGCCACGCGAGCGGGATTTTTACAGGCTCATCCGGACAAGAGGCCATTCCTCCTGAGCCGGAGTGGGTTTACTGGAATGGGTAAATATGCTGCGATCTGGACGGGGGATAATTTTTCTAATGAACACCACCTAAAAAACGCCATTCCCATCTCGTTGAATCTCGCTATTTCAGGGATTCCATTCAATGGCCCGGATGCAGGGGGATTTGGCGGGGATACCACAGCCGACTTGATGGTGGCCTGGCATAAAATGCAGTTTCTTTTCCCATTTTTGAGGAACCATACACATACAGGAACCCGTGATCAGGAGCCTTGGGCCTTTGACAGGAAGACACTCGTGATATTGCGTGATTATATCCGCCAGCGCTACAAATTACTGCCTTATCTCTATAACCTGTATATCGAGCATGAGCGCACCGGGGCCGCGATCATGAGGCCGCTCTTTTACGATTTTGAGGATACGCGCAAATTGCCCTTGGGCAAGGTGGGTGACCAATTCATGGTCGGCCCAGCGCTCATGCAAGCCCCTGTATTATCCGAAAAAGGGATGGAACGTGATGTCGTCCTGCCCCGGGCCAAATGGTTCTCCTTGATCGACGGGAAATGGATAACCGGAGGGCGCAAACTCCCCGTGAAACAAACAGCGCAAACAACACCCCTTTATTTCCGGGAAGGATCTATCGTCCCGATGCAGGCAGGTGAAAGGAAAACACAGGTCAATGACCTTAAAAAGATCGAACTCCATCTTTTCCTGTCAGTAGCGTTTAAGAGCACCGCCCAGTACCGTTACGTCTTTGATGACGGGGAAAGTTTCGAGTACCGGAAAGGCTTCTATTCGGAATATTTGATTACGGTGAAGGCTACTGGGAAAAAACTCGGTGTGGACATCCAGACTATCCAGAACACCTCAGGTCCGCTTGAGGTTTCATTTGTGGTTTATGATTCCTTTGACCAGCTGGAAACGAAATCAGGGAAAGAAGTTGTTAAAATGGAATTAAAACCATCCTCATGGACTTTGGCTGGGAGCAAATTGCGCGGGTTCAAAACCCGATTCCTCAAAATCAATTAATGATCACGGCGAGATTTTTCTCGCTGCAATAAGTGGCGATCGCGAGGCGGATGTATTCGACCAGTTCATCATGTTGGCGATGGCACTTTTTGCGCCAACGTTTGGCACCACGCAAGGTTTTAACGCATTTGCGGATATTGCGGATATGAAGCGCCTGCGGATGGCAGGAGAGGGCATCGGCGACTTGGCGGCGGAGCTTTTCGTAGAATTCGATCTCCATAGGGACACCATCACCCGTTGTGAGTAAATTTAGGTCGATAATCGACTGGGCGGGAATGTAATGGAAGTGATCAGCGACTTTATCGAGATTGAGTTTACGTAAGACAAAACGAATAATTTCCTCAAAAGTCTCAAGGGTCATCATGTTTTCTTGGACATTCGAGATGAAATGCTCCAGTAATGCGCGCGCAAAAGATTCGGCATGGATCCAGTTTTCCCCTGTGGCTGATTCAGAGGATTTACGTAGCGAGATGACCAGTGACCCGTAATTCACCGGGGCGCGGTGCCCGGTTTTAGGGAATTCTATGATAATATTAGATTGGTCGATTAATCTCATTTTGCGGTCCCAACCACGGGTTGGGATAAATTATTCACTTCACTGATGAATTCATTAATATCACGGAAACTCCGATAAACACTGGCGAAACGGACATAAGCCACCTCGTCGAGTTTACGGAGCTTACGCATGAGGAGCTCCCCGACAGCCGTCGAAGGAATCTCCCGTTCGTGATCATGGCTGATTTCGTCGTGGATTTCATTCACCAAGATTTCGATTTGTTCGAGGGAAATAGGGCGTTTTTGACAGGCGATTTCTATGCCTTTCAGGAGTTTCGTACGGTCAAATTTCTCACGGCGACCATCCCTTTTTACGACAAAGAGGGCATCCTTTTCCACCTGCTCATAAGTCGTGTAGCGGTGGGCGCAATTCAGGCATTCACGCCGACGCCTGATGACATCACCTTCACGTGATGTTCTAGAATCAATGACTTTATCGTCTTGGCAACCGCATTTCGGACACTTCATTAAGTACCTACAATATTTAGTGTTAGGGATAACGGTTAACACAAGGAATAGACTTGTCAATGATGATATTCAAATTCGCTCTATTAATAAAAATATTTCCGAGTCAGACACCCACAAGATATAGGGGGTAGGGATCAAGCTGAGCAGATATAAAAAAAGGATATTTCGCCTTATTTGACGAAATATCCTGTGCGGGAAATTAAAAACGATGAAAGAAATTTAGGGGATAAACTTCCCCTCATTAAGGATCAACTCTGTCGAGCCTTGGTCACCCCAACCGGAAGATTCTAGGTTGAACCTGATTTTCTTCGCCCCATCCGGGATTTTTAGAGTGACCTCATCCAGAGATTCTCCTGAGCCTTCCGCTACAGTCATGCGTGCAATCGGGGTGCGAAAAACTTCCTTTTCATCGATATAAACGACAAATACACTCTGTTGATTAATAGGAGTCCCCGGTAGGGTATAGTGGTATGCGTAGTCACTGATGAGGAGTTTGGATTTAAATTCTTTTGCTCCGGCAGGAATATTATATGTGGCATCATAATACATATTAAACTGGCGGGTAAGTAATCCTACTCCGGTCACAAACTCTCCACCAACAGCAAAAACGTCTAGGTTTGAAGCTTGATAAATTTGTCCTTCTTGAAATTTATAATCTTTTGGGATTTCCTTCACGATTTTACGACCGCCCGCATAAAGGAAATTTGATCCAGCACCGTAGTCAATAATCATATTTTCAGCTTTTTCACCGGTTCTTGTGATTATTGTATCATCTACCAAGTATGAGCCCCAGACGATTTCGGGCTCCATATTTACGAGGAGTGTTTCAGCTTTGATGAGTGTTTGAGAGAGTAAGAGAAGTGACGCTGAGCTTAATAGATACAACATTGTTTTCATAAATTTAACCTATTGTTATTTGAACATTATGCAATAAAAAAGATCCAAAATAATCTATTCAATCAGACTGGGGTTAGTCCTGATTTATTCAATTTAAAATGAGGAGTAAGTCTTAATGAGGTTTGCGCGGTGGGATATGTCCTGAATAGTGATTTCCTTGAGACGGCGCATGCTAAAGGCTTCCACATTATAAGAAGCAACCACTGTTCCGTGGATGACAGCCTTTTTTAAGGTTTCAAAGTCGTGTTTATCCGCTTGGGCGAGATAACCCATTAATCCACCGGCAAAACAGTCACCGGCACCGGTAGGGTCTTTGACTTCATCGAGTGGGAAGGCCGGGGCGAGGAAATAACCCTCTTTGCCAAATAGAATCGCGCCGTGCTCGCCTTTTTTAATGACGACATAACGGGGGCCCATTTTCATGATTTCGTGGCCGGCCTTGATGATATTGTCCAAACCGGTAAAGTCACGGGCTTCACTATCATTGAGGATGAGCATATCGACTTGTTTGACTAATTTGTGCAAGTCATCTTTGGCGATCTGGATCCAGAGGTCCATAGTGTCGGCGATAATGAATTTTGGGGAATCAATCTGTGAAAGGACGTGACTTTGGAGTGAGGGAGCGATATTGGCTAAGAGAATGTAGGGGGTGGAGCGGTAGCTGGCGGGCAAATGAGGCATGAATGTCTCGAATACATTCAGATCCACCGAAATCGTCTTGCGGTTATTCATATTGATCTCGTATTCACCGGACCATGTGAAAGTCTTTCCTTTTTCGGTGACGAGTCCTTCTGTATCGACATTTTTCGAATTAAACAACTCGACATATTCCTTTGGGAAATCCTCACCGATCACGCCGACCATTTTTGTAGGCGCAAAAAAACCGGCGGCTACCGAGGAATAGGAGGCAGAGCCACCGAGAAGGTTTTTATGATCTTCTTTTGGGGTTTTGATATTATCGAGAGCGACGGATCCAACGACAAGTACTGATGACATAGGGGGATATTTCTAGGATGAAACGGGATTGGCTTCCAGCAAAATTTTCTTATACCACGAGCAAATTGTTTTCATATCGTGGGAACCAAGGATTTCAGAGACAATGACCACCCCCAGGGCCCCTTTTGACAGGACGGTAGCCACATTATCCTGCTTGATCCCCCCAATACAAAAAAATGGTACGGTGGCTATTTCCCGCACCCGGGCAATTTGCTCCAGTCCGATTGCGGTATAATCAGGTTTTGTCGGTGTCGCAAAAAGGGGGCCGAATCCCGTGTAATCGGGTTTTTCAGCCAAAGCATCCTCTGCTTGCTCCAAGGAATGGGTGGATTTACCCACGATGATCTTACCGGGAAATAATCTACGCACTTCACTCACAGGCTGGTCATCTTGGCCGACATGAACCCCATCGGCCCCGATCTCGAGGGCCACCCCAGGATGGTCATTAATGATCAGGGGCACCCCGGCATCCCGGGTGATGGCAAGAATCGCCCGGCCCATTTGTGCAATTTGCGCGGGGGTATGCCCTTTTGCCCGTAACTGGATGAGGTCCGCCCCGCCTGCCACCATCTCACGGGCAATTTGCGTGACATCCCGCCCGGCGAGGTAACCTGTATCGATAATCGTGTAGAGCCTGGCTTCTGAAAGGGGTTTTATCATAAAAATCATTTCTCGCTAAGGGTATAGTTAACCACGAAGAACACGAAAGTCACGAAGTGGGATTATAAAACCACTCTTTTTAAACCGGTTTTGAGTATTCTAACATTAAAATCCATGAGTAGTCCTATTTTTATATTAGAGAGTCTCATATAGGTAATCAACTGGGTATCATGGATGGGGAGCAAAGATTCCACACTTTTAATTTCTAGAATAATTTTGTCTTCAACCAAGATGTCTATTCGGTATCCGCAATCCAAGGATACATTCTTATAACGAATAGGAATACTTTTTTCCATTTCAAAGCGAATACCAACAGTGCTCAGCTCATGAGCTAAACAATGTTGGTATGCCGATTCTAATAAACCTGGCCCTCGGCAACGGTGAACATCCAAGGCACACCCGATAACAGTCCGAGACAAGGGATCAAACGGGATAGGGGGATTCATCCTTTAATATTACTTCGTGTCTTTCGTGTTCTTCGTGGTGATACGCTATTTCTTTTTGGCTTTGACCTTTACTCCTTTGAATCGTCCGATGACGGGGAGGGGGCCGACGATGGGTTTGGCGTATTCGATAAAGGCTTTGGTGACATCGTTGCCTTCTTTATTGATGAAGTTATCCGGTACGTGGCGGGTTTCCTTGGCGACGAGCTTGAGCTCGATGCGTTCGAAAAAGACATCATATTTCTTCCCGGCCTTGCGGCGGATCGCCACGGAGCCGTCATTATATTTTTTTACCGCAAATTGCACGGCGAGTTTGCCGACGGTGCGGGCCTCTTTCATATCATTTTCGGAATACACCCCGGGGAAGGATCGCTGGAGGTAACCGAATGTGTCTGCACGCACACGGGTGATTTTTGTCCGGGCTTTGATCTCTTGGGCGAGGGAGTCACCTAAGGCACCGGTGCCGCTGAGCTGGACATTACCGTGGGAATCGACTTCCTTCGAGAATTTCGTCGCGATAGCCACGCCGGATTCATCGGCGATCCCTTCAGATACGGCGATGATACAACGGCCGAGCTTTTTATAGATACGCTCGACATCGGCGACGAATTTATCCATGGAGAAAGCGCGTTCAGGCAGGTAAATGAGGTGGGGACCGTCATCAGGATAGACGCGGGCGAGGGCTGAAGCAGCCGTCAGGAATCCTGCATGGCGGCCCATGATGACATTAACCTTCACACCCGGCAGTGCGCGGCTGTCGAGATTATCCCCCATACTGGCGCAGGCGACGAATTTGGCAGCGGAAGCAAACCCGGGAGTATGATCGTTTTCACGCAGGTCGTTATCGATCGTTTTCGGGATATGGAAACAATGCAGCTCGTAACCGACTTTTTTAGCTGTTTCATTAATGATATTAGCCGATTCAGCAGAGTCATTTCCACCGATGTAGAAAAAGTAACGGATGTCGTGTTTGCGCAGGATTTCAAAAACTTTGGTGCATTCATCAGGGGTGGGTTTTTTGCGGGCGGAACCTAATGCAGAAGCAGGGGTCAGGGCGATCGCTTCGAGATCAGAGGTCTTTTCCTTGCGCAGGTCGATGAAATCTTCAGCCAAGATGCCGGACATCCCGTGGAGGGCCCCATAAATATTTTTAATTTGTTTATGTTTTTTTGCCTCGAGTATCGCGCCGACGAGGCTTTGGTTGATGACGACAGTCGGTCCACCGCTTTGACCGATCAACATATTTCCTTTGAGTGCCATAATTTTTCTCCTGATTTTAAAAAAAGTTACTTATTATATTCCCGCGCGAGTGTGCCCATTCATGGCGGAGCAATCAAATAAAAACTCATGAATATTTCGTTTTTTCAGGGATGAAAGGTGTCTTGGATAGCCAGCGGGTGAGGTGAATTTCACCACGGAGGGGAGGCGATGTTCTAAGTGCTCGGTGCGAAGTACTAAGCTGTAGGGCGACCGGCCCACAGCAAGCAGGGCCACTTTTCAGGGGGCTTTTTGGAGGGTCCGAGATTCTCGCTCGACCGAGACCACAGGATTTAGCCAAGAATATCACAATCAGGGTTCCTCGCCAAGGGCGCAAAGTTTTTTTAAAGCAGGGATTTTCACCACGGAGGGGCGAATGTTCTAGGGGCGAAGTACTAAGCTGTAGGGCGACCGGCCCGGACAAGTGAAAAGCAAGGCCCTCCATTTGCTTTTCCTTCGTGAGCATCGTGTCCTTCGTGGTGCGATTTGCTGCCACAACGGCAAGATACTCGCTTCTACCTTCACCCCATCTCCCTCCATCGGGGGGTGAAAATTCCGGGCTAGACTTTATTTGGATTGGGACTCGGCTTTTTTTATGGCTTTTTCTTCGCTCTTGTCTGTGCGGGCGCGGAAGGGTTTTGAAGTGTAAACGGGTTTAATGGAAAAAACGGCCATGATCGGACGGTGGTCGGAGGCTGATGTGTATTTGAGATAGTCGGGGTCACCGGGATGTTCCCGGTAAACAAAGGATTGATCGGCCAGAAAATGTTTAAAGAGGTTCTGATTCACCATCAGAAAGTCGAGCTGGGAGTATTCCCGGCGGCTGTCGAAATTATGGGTCCAACGGTCCCCGAGCCAGTCGTAGAGCCACAGATCATAAAGTTTATTTTCCGAACGCCTCTCGCCGATGATTGTTTTGAGGGGTTCGCTCCCATAACTGTCATTAAAGTCCCCGCCGATAATGATGTATCCGTCAGGATTCGTCGTGAGGAAATCGACAATATAACCACGCAGGGCGAGGGCTTCCCGCCTGCGGAGGATCGAGGGGAATGTACTACTGTCCGAGCCCCGCTTTGACTTGAGGTGTACCCCCATGACCTTGAGCTTGATTTCCTTTGAGATTTGGATAGTGCAGTCGATGAATCCCCTTTGGACGCCCTCTTGTCTGCCGCTGATCTCGAAAACATCATTGGTGCGCGGGGTGCTGCTCAGGACCGGGTAACGGCTGAGGATCACCTGCGAAATCCGGGGGCTGGCTCCCGTGACGCGTTCGCTATAAGCATATTCGAGCCCGTTTTCCTTGAGCTGGTTTTTAAAATCTTCAAAATATTTATCATCACCCATTTCCTGAACGATGAGGATGTCGGGATTCATGCTCTTGAGGATCGAGACGACCGCTTTTTTTTCCGAGGGTGGTTTTTCTGCATCTTTTACGTATTTCCCATCGATTTCACGGTCGGTGGAGGTCCAGTTCCTGATATTATAACTCGCCACACTAAAAGTGCTGGCGGCATTAGTTTGCGTGTCTTGTCCGTGGAGCGGACAGGCAAACAAGAAAAACAGGATAATGGGGATGCTGCTGATGAACCGCATGTAACGGACAAATTTCTGCAAAGATGACAGAAACGCAAGGAAGAAAAGTAGAAGCAAGAATCTTGCCGCTTTTCAGGGGGCTTTTTTGCTTTTTGGAGGGTCCGAGATTCTCGCTCGATCGAGATCACAGGATTCAGCCAAGAATATCACGAAAGGGATTTCTCGCCAAGGGCGCAAATTGCTCCGCCCGTGGCTCGGGGCATCCTGCCCGAGATTTGTTCGTGAAACTCAGTCCACGGCTTGCGCGAGAATCATGGGCAGGATGCCCATGCCACGGGCCAGAGTTTCACGGTGACATCCGACATTTGGCAACCGGGGCTCTGTCGCCCTATAGAAAAAGCCCGCCCGCCCAGCGTGTAGGGACAGCGGCCCTGCTTGCCACGGGCCAGAGTTTCACGGTGACATCCGACATTCGGCAACCGGGGCCGGTCGCCCTACAGAAAAAGCCCGCCCGCCCAGCGTGTAGGGCAAGCGGCCCTGCTTGCCACGGGCCAGAGTTTCACGGTGACATCCGACATTCGGCAACCGGGCCGGTCGCCCTATAGAAAAAGCCCGCCCGCCCAGCGTGTAG
>Ga0163144_10006236_pt1 | contig 26363 bp, 17 predicted proteins | sample OliLak19BULKMAT1_FD_123175 | JGI IMG/M metagenome (GOLD analysis project Ga0163144, IMG submission 123175) | Freshwater microbial mat bacterial communities from Lake Vanda, McMurdo Dry Valleys, Antarctica - Oligotrophic Lake LV.19.BULKMAT1 | ecosystem: Environmental > Aquatic > Freshwater >...
ACGGAAAAGCATCAGCAGGGCGAAGGTTCCGATAAGGGCGGCTGGCGCTATGGTCCCAAGCAGGAACCGGACACCTCCGTAACCGGCTGGTTCATCATGGCTCTGAAGTCCGCCAAGGTCGCAGGCCTGGCGGTCAATCCCGCCTCCTTCGATGGCGCCATCAAGTTTCTGGACAGCGTTGAAAAGAAGCAGGAAGGCGCAGCCGGCGGCAGTGGTTACGGACCGGCGTCATCCTACTGGTACATGACCAACAACGAACACGGCCACACGGCACACCGCCTCAGCGCCATCGGAAATCTCGGCCGCCAGTTCCTCGGCTGGAAGAAAGAAGATCTTCAGTCCAGCGTCGAATGGTTTGTCAACAAGGGTGGCGTTCCGTCCTGGGGTGGAAACGGCGAAAGCTGCGATCTCTACTACTGGTACTACGGCACCCTCTGCGTCTTCCAGCAGGGCGGCGATCTGTGGAAGCGCTGGAACGATGGCATGAAGACCGCGCTCATCACCAATCAGTGCAAACAGGGTGATGATTCAGGCAGCTGGAACCCGTCAGGCCCTTACTCCGAAGAATGGGGCCGCGTTGGCCAGACCGCGTTAGCCTGCCTCTGCCTGGAAGTCTACTACCGCTACATGCAGCTCAAGCAATAATTTTGACCGATGCGTGACGCCGCCCGCGTTGCGCGGGCGGCGTAAAAAATTCGACAACCATTCCAGTCCCGGACCGTTCCAGGCTGGCAAGCAGAAGCAAGGAGAAACAATGAGGACGCTCAAAACGATTAACTGGAAAGCCGCAAGCTACGCTTTCTGTCTGGCCCTGGTTTTCACCGCAGCCGGAGTAATGGCTGAAGAGGGTGGCAAAAAAGGCCACGCCAGCATGCTCGACAATATGAAAGACGCTGGCTTCATGGAATACATTCTCCTGCTGACGTCCGTTGCAGGATTCGCGCTTGCCCTGCAGGCCATGGTGACGCTGCGCGCCCATTTGCTGCGGCCGCCGGAGCTGGCCACTGAACTGTCCAACCTGGTTCAGGAAGGCAACGTTGAAGGCGCGTTCGATGTGGCTCAAGGCGACAACTCGTTCCTCGGCGCCTGCGCGCTGGCCACCCTGTCCAATGCTCAGTACGGCAAAGACGCGATGGATTCCGCGCTGGCCGACGCCGGCGAAGTCGAAGGCAACAAGCTGATGAACAAGGTCAACACACTGAACATGATCGCCGCCATCGCCCCGATGTTGGGCTTGACGGGCACGACGGTCGGAATGATCGAAACCTTCTCCACGATGGCTGCCGGTGGTGCTGAAATCACGGCCGACAAGATGGCGAAGGGTATCTCGATCGCCCTCATCTGCACGTTCACCGGACTGATGGTCGCCATTCCGCTGCTGGTGATCGCGTTCTTCCTCAAGACCCGCCTCGTGCAGACCATTCTCGAAGTGCAGAACGACTGCAACGAACTGATCCGCCTCATCACCTCCGGCGAACAGCCGGCTGAAGGTTAATCGGAACATTCTCTCATCCCCGGTCTATGCCGGCCGGGGATGAGGCTTTCACTAACCGACCGAACGAAGAGGAAAGATTCCCATGGCCGTGCAAGAAAACAACGTAGAAGTCGACATGGTGCCGCTGATCGACATCATCGTACTCGTGCTGATGTTCTTGATCATCGTGGGCGACACCGCTGCCTCCGCCAACGCCATCCAGATGAAGTTGCCGCGCGCGGATCAGGCGATGACCGACAAGGAATTGAAAGAAAAGAACGTGCGCCTGGAAGGCCGAATCGTCATCCAGATGCAGAGTAAAGAGGGCCGCTACTTCGCCGTCGTGAACAACAAGCAGTATGAATTGGTGGCGCAGGGCAGCAACAAATCGCTGAACGATTACCTGGACGAACAGGTCAACTGGCAGCTCGGACGCAATCTGGCGAAGAAGGATTCCGCCGGTGCCGTGGACATTCCCGTCAAGCTGCGCCTTCCGGAAGCAGCACCGATGAAAGACGTGGAGCGCATCGTGATGACCTGCGCGCGCCTCGGCCTGGTGAACATTCAGTACGCGTCCGAACTGGTCTTGAAGCGCAATTAAGCGGGTCGTGGCCCACGCGTGATGCTGTCTTAAAACAAAAAATGATCGATCTGAAGGAGATAGGAAAATGTCCAAGAGAAAGCATCCGGGACACGATGATAGTGGTGGTGGCGGTCACGGCGGAGACAGGCCCTGGGTTTTCTTCGCGGTTGATTGCTTCTTCCTGATCACACAGTTCTTCGTTATCACCTTCAAAGTGAAATCCAATGAATCGGCCCTTCCGCAGCGTCTTCCGCCCGGTGGAACGGTTCCTTCAAAAAGTTCCGCTCTCGACAACAAAAAGAAACTCTCGATCCATGTCACTCGCGCCGGCGGCGCAGCCACTTACGAGTTCATGACCAAGCAGGTCAATATGCAGGGACTCAATGACATGCTGGCCGGTTCCGTAGGCGGCGGGCAGGAATACCAGGTTCGCGTTTCCTACGAAGAAGATGTTCCGTTCGGAGATGTGCTGGCGGTTTTCAACGCCTGCGCCAAGGTAAAAATCTCCGAGTGCGGACTCATTCCTCTTCGCGGTTCGCGCGCCAGCCCGTGATCGCGGTTACTCCATGCAACAGAAACGGAGCCAGTATGGGCTCCGTTTTTTTATCGGTCGAGATCAAGGGTTTTTAAAATAAGAGACCTTGCTGGGCGATCGGTGCGGCTCCTTCAGCGGCCACCGGAGCCGACAATCCGGAATGGCGATCCAGCCGCCGGGCGATTCCCGCCGCGAGCCGTTCCGCAGAGCCGCAAAAAACCGCGCGGCGCTTGGCGCGGGTCAGTGCGGTGTAGATCATCTGTTTGTTCATCAGGCGCTCGGCGCCTTGAGGCGGTATGGGCAGCAGAATTTCGCCGTACTCCGAGCCCTGGCTTTTATGAACCGTCAGCGCGAACGCATACTCAAAACTCTTCAGTGCGCTCAGCGGGATCTCCAGATAGCGTTCTGTCGTCGATGCATGGCGCTGAAAAATGACACGCACGCCGCGGTCCGGCACCGCCAGCGCAATGCCGACGTCTCCATTGAAGAGTTGCTGCACGTAGTCGTTGGCGGTAATCAACACGGGCGCGCCGGAAAATAGAACGGCGCGGGCACCCGGCATAAGGGCCTCCGCAATATGGCGATTCACGCCCTCACAGCCCCAGGGCCCGCCGCGCAAAAGCGTCAGCACGCGGGCGCTGTTCAGTACCTCAAAAAGCGCATCAAGGTGAGGCGCGATTTCCGGCGCACTCAGATTTTTGGCGGCAGCGGCATGCTCGGCCAGTTCCATGTAATTCAGTCCGCCATTTAACGGAGACAAATAATGCCGCATCGCCCAGCGGTCCAGCACGCGCCTCCACGGCTCCGGCCGCGGGTCCGTCAATTCACACAGCCAGCAGCCGTCGCTTTCGGTGAGGCTCGACTCCTCCGCAGTGGTCCGAGGCAACTCAGCAACCAGGTGCTCCGCGGTGTGGCGCGTACTGCGATTCACGCGCTCGCTAACCTCGCAAATCTTCGGATGCGACCGGCGGTTCTCGCGCAGCAGCACCACATGATCGATCTCGCTGGCGGCGCTGTCTGGCTTAGAGACCGTAATATCGGGGAATAACTGATGCAGTTGCTTGCGCAATCCCGCGGAATACGCCGGATCGCCAGTCGCCGGCGCCAGGTCGGCGAGCACCGATCCGGCGTCGACCGACGGCAATTGATCCTTGTCGCCCAGCAGAATAATCCGTGCATCCGGTGGCACGGCGTCCAGCAATCGTGCCATCGTTACGATGTCAATCATCGAGACTTCGTCAATCACCACGACGTCGGCCTGAATAGGGTTCTCGCGGTGCCGCCGGAATCCCTGCCACGAGCTGTAGTCCAGCAAACGATGCAGCGTTTGCGCCGGCGGAAGCCGCCTGCCTTCGTGGGTGCCCTCCGTACGCGTGTTGAGCGACTCCGTGAGTCTTTGCGCCGCACGACCGGTCGGCGCGGCCAGCGCGATTCGATCCGAGGACAGGCCCAGTCGCAGCAGTCCTTGCAAAACCGTGAATACCAAGGTCGTTTTCCCCGTTCCAGGCCCGCCGCACACGACGACGAAACGGCGCAGCAGCGCCAGACCCAGCGCCAGCTTCTGCTCGCGGTTCAAACGAATAACGGAGTCCGCTTCTAACAACTCGTCGATAATTTTTTTCAACTTTTGGATGTCCACCGTTTCTGGCGGCATCGCCAGACGCTGTTTCAACGCCGACTCAAAGCTGCGCTCATGGAATAAATATTTCTGAAAATAAAGCAGCGTGCGTCCCTGCGCCGCGGACCGGATGACCGGTTTGTCAGCGCTCTCCGCCGTAGCAATCAGGCGCGAAAACGTGTCACCGCTCAGTGCTGATACAATTTTCTCCGCCCACTCGCTGGCTTTCTGCGGAGAGACCAGCCCATCAAAACGCCGCGTCAGGGACGCTCCCGCCACCTCCGTGCAAACACTTCCTTCGCGCAGCGACAACAGCATCACAATCAATGCCGCATGAAGCACCTCTTCAGATTCATACCCGGAAATTTCGAGCAGATCGCGCAACGTTAGAACGTCCAGATGGGTGAGCCCCCCGTTGTCCACAGCTGACGCATACAACGCCTCAAGGTCCGCGCTGATCCGCGGAAACACACGCTTGAGCTGAATCGAGGCGGGAGAATTCATGACAGCCGCCCTCGGTTGCGGCGATTGGCTCGCACGTCACGCAGCAGAGCCTCTTCGCTCCAGTCGCTCTTCGTCGGCGCGCGAAAAAAAATACCGTCTGAACTGCCCGGCCGCATTCCACGCACATAAAAATAAAACACACCGCCGAAATCGCGGGCCGCGCTAAATGAGGGCTTGATGCGAGGCAGCCAACGCTTCAATGCCTGTAGATAAATCCGGTACTGCAGATCATAACGCCGCTCCAGAATATCGCGCTGCAGCTCCGAGGGGGCATAACCCTGCGCCAGCGTATTACTCTTCCAATCGGCCAGGAAATAACGTCCCTCATGCTCGAACACCAGATCCATGATGCCCATCAGATACCCGTCATCGGAATGCCGGATCCCTTCCTGTTCGTGCTTCAGTGAGAACGGCATGTGGAATTCAACCTCGTGCCGTCGCTGCGCGTGAGTCACTTTCCAGAGCGGCGCGAGGTTCAACTGCGGCAGCGGCGTATGTAGCGCGTTCCACACTAATTCCGCGGTACGTAACTCGCGGCGGCGCAAAAATTCATCCCGCGAGGGCGGCGGAATATGGCGCTTTAGCATTGCCGCGATCAGACGGTAAGCGCCTCCATGCTGAAGCAGTTTCACCGGCGACTCCGCCGCGCCAGCGGTATCGAAATAGATGTTCTCGAAAATGGCGTGAAGCGCTTCGCCCGCCGCCGCCCCCGGCGGCAGATCATCCATCGGTCCCTCTTGGCGTGAGTCGTCATCACCGCGTGCAACGCGTTCCGCAAGCTCGATCGTTTCGACCCGCCTTGACGACGCATGAGTCACCAGCCTGGAGTACGATTGGACTTCGACGCGACGCATAAACAGAAAATTCAAATCAGGCTTCGATAATGTCGCCGGCAACTCCGGCACCCGCGCTGTTTCCGCCACGTTAGGCGCAATGACCGAATCAACCTCTGGCTCAAGCGGCTCAAGCGGCGCACCTGAAAACAAGACGCTTGCCACTTCCCGCGGCGCCAAGTTTTCCAGAGCCGCGCTCTCAATTATCGGGTGAAGAATCGTGCCGACCGGACCCACGCTTTTGGTATGCGTTGCAACGGGCAGATACAATTTAAATACAGCGCGCGTCATCGCGACATAGAACAATCGCCGGCTTTCATCCGCTTCTTCTGCTTCAGCCTTCTCTTCGTGCGGATTGTTTTTCGTCTGTAGATCAAAAACAAAATGCGCCCCGTCGTGATATTTCAAATACGATTTACTTTTACCCTTGGTAAATCCACCCGCCATGAAAACAATGGGAAACTCGAGCCCTTTACTGGCGTGAATGGTCATCAGCTTGACCTTCGGCTCCTCCGTCTCGATGGGCTGCAACCCCGATTCGTCTTCGCCCGATGCCGTTCTCTTTTGTCTCAAAAATTGAACAATGTCCAGAATATCCAGTCCGGATCGGTACGCTTCGCAGGCCAGCGCGTGAGCGATATAACGGAAGTTTGCAACTCGCCGGTCCCCATCCGCTTCGGACGCTTCCGACAATAGACTCCCGGTCTCCTCGAGTATCGATGCGAACAACTCCGTCCAACGCCGTCTTTCCAACAGGTGCCGCCAGCGTCTCAATAAGGGTTCCAGCGGCAGTCCAGATCCTTCGGATACGCGTGAAATGACGTCCGGACGAAAACCGATGATCCTCGAGAGCAGCATTTTTTTGAATGCATCAACATCATCCGGTCGCGCGAGCGCCTTCAAAATTAACAAAAGATGCAACGCTTCGTCCGACTGCCAGATCCCTGCCTTTTTATAAAACGAATAGGGAATTCCCCATTCGCGAAGCGCGGCCTCAATCGGCCGCGCTTCCGCGCGTTTCAATATCAGCACCGCAATATCGTCAGCTCGGAGTGCTCGCTCTTTTTTCTTCATCACAAGTTGGATCGCGCGTCCCGAATCCGGCAGCAGTCGTTTTATTTCCGCCGCCACGAACTTGGAAAAATTCACGCGAGCCAGCGCCATCGGCGTAGATGTAAGCCGCACCAGCGTCAGTGGCTTGCGGCCGGTGCGATCCACTTTGAGCGCGGGCTGGTCTTCAACTTTTTCCGGCGGTTTGACCGGGCGGTACGGAGAAAAGAAACCACTCCTTTCAAAGAAGTGATTCAGCGCCGTCAACAATCCCGTGCACGAACGCCAGTTCACCCCGAGTTCGTGCGGTGGCCGCCCAGTGATCGCGCGGATTTCTTCCTCTGCCTGGCTGTACGTCGCCACATCCGCATTGCGAAATCCATAGATGGATTGCTTGGGATCGCCGACGACAATCAATCGATTCGCCGTACTCTGGCCATCGATAAAAATACGGCGGAATATCCGCCATTGCACCGGATCGGTGTCTTGAACCTCGTCGACGATTCCAAAACGAAACCGTCTGCGCAGCTCCCCCAGCAATGCTTCTGAGCGCGGATTTTCTTCAGCTAGAGCCTCGTCCACGCGGCAGAGCAAATCCTCGAAGCTCTGCAATCCGCGCTCGCGCTTGTAATCATTCATTTTCTCTAGCAGCGCCCGGACGGTATCGATTGACAATGCAAACTCAAGCCCCTGCATCGCGGCACAGAGCGAGTCGAGTCCTTCAACCAACGCTCTCAGACACTCACATTCTGGCGGCAGCCTGTTTTCTTTAAGACCGCTCAAAAGACATCCGAATCCTTCCTTTTTGAACACCGTGGATGTATTCGCCCGTTCCAACATCGCTTTGAATGCTGTTATCGGCTGTAACATCGATGCCGGATCGGCCAACCATCCGAGAACGGGAAGAATCACTTTCTCCAATTTCGGATTCAGCGAATTTTTATTCATCGGTAATCGCGCGCAGAGGGAATAAAAAGGATGCGCGATCGGTATCGCGACCGGTCCGCCGATCAGCAATGGAAATTCAACAAGTTTGCCGCGAATTTGCGCTTCGACGGCAGCCAGTGATTTCCCGCAGCTGCCATTCTGCACTGGCCGTAATTGGTGGCCGCACGCGTGCCGGAATCGAGCCGCGACCGCAGTCGTCCGCGCTTCCCAATTCTGGCCGCCCCCATATCCGTTTTCGAATCCGGATATCTCCAGAATGCGCGGAAGCGCGGACGCATGGGTTTGCGGCCACACCGTTCGCTGTATTTCGCGCAGGCAAACCTCCATCAGTTCGTCATCGCGAGCCATCGCCGCGCCGGCTCCCTGGCCGTGCTCGAACGGATACTGCTTCAGCACACGCATGCAGAATCCATGGATCGTAAAAATTTGCGCCTGATCAAACTGGTCGAGCGCGGCGCTCAATAACGGCTGCGGCTCCGCCTTCTGCTGGATGGCATTCTCAATGGCGCTGCGAAGCCGCATTTTCATTTCAGCGGCCGCTTTTTCCGTGTATGTCACGCACAGAATTTTGTCCAGCGTCACGCGCTCTTCCGTGAGGATCCGCAGCATGAGTTGTTCAAGCGCATACGTTTTTCCGGTGCCAGCGGATGCTTCGATTAGCGCATGCTGGTCCAGGCGGATTTGATCGTAAGCGGGTGTTGCCGGCACAACCTCTCCTTAAAAATTACCGCGTAGAACCCGTACGCCGATTTGCCGGGCCCAGATCCAGCAAGCGGAATCGTCTGCGTATGAGATCAAACGCATCCGGCGGCGCCTGAACAGCCGCGATGTCCTCAATCCGCACGCGCGTCTGGCGCCGCTCGAACTGATCATCGTCTTTTTCCAATTCGGCCGCGAGGACGTTGCTGTACGACTGCCGCACTGCGGGCAGAGCCGGGTCGCCCTCGTCGAGTTCATACGCACTGCGCAAAAAAGCATTTTTCTCAATGGTGTAAAAGGGAAGCCGCTCAAAACGTCTCACGTCTAAAAAATCGGTGACAAGCATCTCCAAATAGCGGCGCGCGTTCTCTTCAGGAATGTCGGGGTAGTCGATAGCCGTGATGCCGTCGTCGTTCGCGATATGAATTCTAAGCCGCCGCGAATCCAGCCACTTTTGCGGCGAGATGCCGTCCTTGTTTGGCTCAGTTCCACAAATCAGCGTCAGGTAGAACAACACCGCGTCAAAACACATGACGTTAAGACGTTCAGCGGATGCCGCGTCCGTATTGCATGTGATCACCAGCATGTCCAGAAATGTTTCGCCACGCCAAACCAGATCGTAGGACCCTGTCACTGAAATTTCGCGTGGCGCGAAATTCAACTGAGCCGCTGGGAAGTACACGCGCGGCTGGCGCACCGTGGCAGCGGGTCCCAGTTGGATGGGGCCACAATAATCCCCGCCATCAGCACGGCGCTCATCGATCCATTCGGCCAGCCCTGGAATCCTGTCGCGCAGCAAATCGCGCAGTCGCCGATGATCGACTTCCGCAAAAGCACCATCAGGCGCGAGTGCCGCACTCTGCCGGTCGTTGTAATGTTGTTCAAAGCGAGCGGGCCATTCAGCAACAGCCGTTTTCACCGAATCCGTGGCCGCTCGCACTGTAAAACGGCGCAGCGTATCCGCCACCAAACGGATAGCTTCGCCGCATTCCGTATAAAAGGGCTCGTCATCGCACGGCTCATCAAATTCTTCACCCACTATTTTTAGATGCCGCCGCAATGACGCCTCCGCCGGATTCCGTAGAAAGCGGCACAGCTCCGCTACGGAAACGGACACCGCGCTGTCTGAAGCAGGCGACTCGATAGTCGCCGACCGCAGTTTCTCGCGTGCATTTTTAGCGCGTTCCAACTCAGCCATGATCTGAGTGTTGCAAGGCAATCCGGCAGCCGCGCGCCGCGCGACCAGCTGCCTCAGCGCAAGCAACCGATCGGTCTCAGAATAGTTCACGAAAATATCGGTTATGCCTGCGCGAGGCGCGGGGCGGGGCGGGGTAAGGTATACCGCGTCGTGACTTTGAAGGGGCGCTTGCACCGTCTCGAAGGGCGCCGATCCGGGCGGCAAAATGTGCGTTTCCAGAAACCGCTTTAACTGCAGCAGCGGCACGCACGGATACAATTCTTGATCCTTCTGAATTTCGCGACAGCTGTAGCTTAGATAGAGCTTTCGGCGCGCGGATAAAATCGCTTCAAGGAATTGCAACCGCTGCGCCTCGGGCCGTTTGATGTCGCCAGGTTTTCGCTCCCGCTCGCGAAGATCCAGCTTCGACGGAACATCCAGGGTCGGAAAAACAATTTCACCCAATCCCAATACATAAACGATCTCAAATGGAATCGGCCGCGAAGGCTGCAGCGAAGCAATCGTCACACCGCCTGAAAGATACTGCCCGCTGCGCGCCTCCAGGGATTCCAGCCGCGCCGCTACAAACTCCCGCACCAACGCGAGTTCAAGCTTCGTGGCTCCGTTCGTCGTAAGAGACACATCGGCCGTCGCCAGTAGTGGCAGCGAACTCAACAACGTGTCAAGCACCGCCGATTCGGCGTCACGATCCTCCGGTACGGCAAGAAAATCCTGCACCAATTCCTGGATCACCGCCGCCCATTTCTGACCCGTCGAGCGAAGCTCGCGCAGGTCGCACAATCGCGGCAGCAGTCCTTCGACCGCCTGGCAGAACGCATCCAGCCCCTGCCCGTCCGAGCTATCCATATCCGCGTACGGAATGATGTCGCCGAAGCGCGGCGCGGGTTCGTCCGTGCGCGGATCGGGCGTCTGCATGATGCGGCCCAGCCGCAGTCGCTGCATGCCGAGCTTCCACGAAAATTGCGGCGATTCTTTGTGCCCGTGAGAGGCCTTGTCCCTCGCATCCCACCCATGATAAATGCCGAGCCGCTCCGTCCACGTCAGCCACTTCAGCGCATGCTGGCGATCGATGTTGAATTTTGTCAAAAAGCATGGATTCAGCAGCAGCTCGAAAACGCGCGTGCGCGTGAACGATTCCATGGCCAGATCCAGCATTGATATGATCGCTTTGCCCAGCATGCTTTGTCCAGCCGCACTGAAATCGCTGAGGTTATACGGAATTAATGGGGCCTCGCGGCCGTGTTCGATGGCATCGACTGGCCTGCGGTCGAAAACGAACTGAATCACCGGCTGATACAAGGTCATGTCCGTGACGAGAATCGTGAATTGATTAAGCGTAAGCAAAGGATCTTGCAGCATCGCGTGAATGATCGTGTTGTAGGCCGTCTCCACTTCGCGAAGCAGGCCGGGACAGGCCACGATTTGCAACGAGGTATCCTGCGGCACCGAGCCCGCCGCCTCATCGCCAAGAATTCTTCGCTGAAGCCGCGACAAGACGGTCGTCTGCGCGCGCAACTCAGGATGCGCCGCATCTGAAACGTGGAATGTCGGTGTGGACCGATTCGCGGAATTCATGCCAACAAGCAACTTAAGACTCTCTGCCGCCGCGCTGCCCCACACGCTCAGCAACTCGCTTTTCTGCGACTCTGGGGACCGTCCGACCAGGGGATTCAAATGGTAAAGGCGCAGATCCAGGCGCTCGCCAAGCCAGCTTAAAAGGTGCGTGTGATAGGCGGATATCTGGGAGATGCCGAAGAAATGAATCGCGCGCCCTGTCAACTCCGATGGCCATTCGCTCTTCGGCCGGGTCGCGGTCATGACTTCATTTGCATATTGCGGCAGCGTCTTGAATGGCGTGCCCGTCGTCGCGCCCAATCGGGCTCGCAGGCCGCTCGTCTCATTCGTGATTGAATGAAAGAGCGCCCGTTGACAACGCTCCAAGGCGATGTCGGGCTGGCTTGCTCGCGGCCAGGCATCCTTGCCCTTAAGCCATTTCTGGATTAGTTCTTCCTGCCGGTGGTATTCGTAGTCCCGGATCAATCGCGCAAGCGTATCGGCCAATTCCCAGACACGGCGGTTGTGTTCCCGCGAACTTTTTGTTGCGCCCAGGTATTCCCGCAGCGGCGCAAGCTCATCGCCGCGTTCCGGTTGCCGCAGCAGAATGCTGACGAGCAGTAACCGGTAGCGCTCGTGATCGAGAATCTCTGGCGTCACCGCATTCTCTCGCGGCGCCAAATCTTTAAAAATGTCCCAGAGCGCCGACTCGAGAAATTTGAATTCCAGATTGATCGCCAGTCCCTGCTTGCGCGCGAGAAAGAGCTGCAGCCAGCTCTGCAGATTCCGGTTCGGAACGATAATCGTGGCCGGCAGAAAGCCGCAGCGGCCCTGCGCCTCTTCGCTGGATAATTCAGCCTCGAGTGTTCCCGCCAGGTGTTCGAGATCGGTGCTCAGAAAAAGCGTGCTCATGCGACTCCAGAACGGACCAGCCGCCAACGTAACGGGGCTTTTGGACGGGGCAAACCGAATTACTTCTCGGCGAGCAATTCGACGATCTTTGCTTGCAGCGCGGCATAGGCCGCGTCGCCTTTAACGTACTGCCCGCCCGGATGAGCGTGGCGAATGACGCCTTTGCGGTCGAGCAGCACGCTGATGCTGGTGTACCCTTCGTTGTGGCTGTCGAGCCACCACTTTTTCAATGTCTGCCAGTCGGGATCGATGGCGACTGGAAACGTGAATCCAAATCGGTTCGCCGCATTCTTCACCTCGTTGGCGTCCAACGCACTCTTCGCCTTGTGGTGATAGAATCCGATGACCTGCAGCCCTTTCGACCGATACCGGTCGTGAAATTCATTGAGGGCTGGAGCCGTCGCGGCGCAGAACCGGCAATCCGGCGCGGTCCACCACCGCACCAGCACAACCTTGCCCTTTAGCGCGGTTAAATCGAGCGGTTCGCTATTGATCCACGGAGCGACCTGCCACTCCGGAGGCGTAGTCCCAATCACGTCGCCGGCGCCAGCCATGCAACACCACGCCAGCAACCCGAGGAAGAAAGCACGCCTTTTCATGCGTGCAAGTGTATGAGGCGAACGGCGCGGAAGGCAATAAAAAAACGGCGGTGTCGGTGCCGCCGTTGACGCTCTTAAAAGAAAGAAAGCAGGGAGCGGAACACGACGTTCGGCTTCCGGCTTTGTTTGAAACAAAGTATAGCAATGAAACGTCAAGAGATTACGAAGAGCATGAGAATGTTTGTGAAAAAGTTAAGGCAATCGGCGCCGCGTCTTGTTTAGTTGAGTGGATGGTGTAGTGTGCTCTTCAGCAATCAATCAGGGCTGCCAATGATCGTTGATCGTGTCGTTCAAGAATGTAAAAATTGCAAGCAGACTGTGCCGGGCTTTGTCGTAAACGGTGCTTACTTTGCCTGCCCTTTCTGCGTGCATCCCGTGGTGATTCAGCGCTGTAAACGCGCCTGGGAAAAGCAATATTTGTACTATACCGAAATGGATTACCGCGAACGTTAGCCGATATCGTATTATTCGACTTTCTGCATGATCTTATAAATTTCCAGCTTCCATTCTTTGATCGCCGTGTTGGCGCGATCCATCTGATTGACCATCTGGTAGAGCCGGTATGTTGCGGGCTTGTCCATATGCTCGAAGCGTTGCTTCAGGTAATAAGGTGGCAGCGCCTGGTAATACAGCGCCGCGCTGACCGTCACAATCTGACCGGCGGGGAACTCGAGCGGAATATCGTAAGTCACCACATCACGCCCCAGCCCGTTCGAATAATCCGGGTCTTTCCCTGTGCCTTCCGGTTTGGTCAGGGCTGCATCCGGTCCCGTGTCCTTCCAGCCGGCGGGCAGCAGCCGATTGTCCTTCGCCACGTTTTTCAGGCTTAAAAAACTTGTGGTGAAATCGCCGTTGCTGTCCGTATTGAGTTGCTCGTAAATCTGGACCTGCTCCTGGCGTTCAATCTTTTCGTGATGAGCCTGGAATTCCCGGTCCTTAAAAAATTCAGACTTCAGCGGCCAGATCATTCCGTTCTGCTCCGTTCCGATCACACCCCAATCATCCGTCAAGCCGGAGGCCCAGAGTGTTTTGTCGCCGGCCTGCACTTTGAATTCGATAAACGCGCGGCGGAAATTGACGCCGCTCGGAAATTTGTGTCCGGTGAGATTGGTTACTTGAACCTGCGCCTTCAGCCGGCCCGCCTCGCGTCTCACATTGAGCAACTCCAGCCGCGCGGTTTGTTCGCGCGCCATTTCAAGCTGGGAGTCTATGGCGACGTCAAAACCCGGCTTCGCCTTGGCGCTCGGAAATAGATTGTTCTTTAGTGAAACGCCCAGCGGCCACGCATTCTGCCTGAACATCTCCGTCGTAAAAACGTTGATCCCGTGCAACGAATGGCGGGAATACGTGTCGCGCACTTCCATTCGCAGTTGCTCGTCCGCCGCGCGATGGTCCACGATCGGGAACGTATCATCTTCGATATTCGCGACTTTGAATTTTAATTTCTCATTCTTATAGGTCCGCGGCATATGGCATTCCTGACAGCTTTTCTGCGTTCGCTCCTGACCCGGAATCTCCGTCGAATAGCTGCTGTTCTTCCACTCCAGGTACGTTGTCTGCTCGTGAACCGCGTGGGGAAGTTTATTTGCATCCGCTAGTTTTTTAAATTCGTCCACGCTGTATTTTTTCCCGACATCCAGGACCGGAACAATCACCACATGGCAGGACGCACAGAGTTTCGAATCGGACAAATGCTTCCCTTGTTGCGGCTTAAGTCCGAGTGCGTTTTCCATTGGCAGCGTCGCCACTTTCTCATAGGGTCCGAATACACCCGTCGGCTTTGCGGGAAATTTGAACTTTCCTGAATACGTCTCCGGGTCGCCCATCCCTTCGGGTTGCATCTGGTGACAGACGACGCACGACACGCCATCGCGCGCCAGCGCGCCGTATTTGGCATGCTCGCTGCCGGGTTCCGCCATGGCCATCTTGTGAGTGAATGGAAGGTCTACGCCTTTATCGTGCTGCCACTGCCGCTGGCCCATCACCGCATGGCAGCTCAGGCATTTATTATCAATTTGATCCGCGAGCTCGGGGTGCATCGCGCGCTCACTTTCAAGCTGCGCGAAAAAAACGGGATCGCGCCCGCTCAGTCCCATGGTGGAGTGCCGCCATTCCGAATGTGTTGAGAGATTAATAAGCGATGCCGCGCCGTCTTTCTTTTTTTCGGTCACCACCATATTGGGCATCTGCGAATAAAGCTGCACGGCTTCATGACAGGACATGCAGTTGCTCGAAGTCAAAAACGTCCGGTGGCCATCGGGCCGTGGACCCTGCGTGACGTGATCGTGCGTCCAGAAGGGCAGGGGCGGGAAATCCGTCGGCCCTGAAATTCGACCCGTGAAATCCCAATGCCGCGCGTTTTGACGAGTGATCTCTTTCTTCACTTCGGGGCGGGTGTGGACGCTGCCGTGAATGTCCTCCTGCTCGTTTCGCGCACCCTTCTTCAAACCTTCAGCGGACACCGTCGTGATATGTTCGATAGGATCGCGTGTCAGGTTGCGCGTGCTGGAATAGGTTCCTTCTGGATTGTCCGCCGACGCATGGCAATTGATGCAGGATATCGCGAAGCCCGCATTGGGATCGAAGAATTTCGCGGCATGATCGTGCGTGGGCTTCTGCAAAGGACCGCCATCGGAATAAAACCAGCCATCCCAAGAGCCCTTGCTGTCCTTCACCATTATGCTGAAATTTGTCGGATCTTCGGAAAACTTGGTGGGATCTTTCACGTCGCGCGCATAAAGAACTTTAACAATCATCCCGCCATCGGCGATGACACCCACTCGGTTTTTCTGCATCCAGTCCCACACCTGCGGGGAGTAGTACACTTTCACTGCCGCCGAACCATGTATGCCGCGATTTTCCATCTCCCCTGACGGATGAACAATAAAGGGTCCGGTTGTGCGTGGTTTAAGATCCTGTTTCCATCCTTCATATCCGCCCTGCATCAAAAACGTATTCAACAGGCTGCTGAACTTTTCGGCACCGATCTCAGTGGGAGGAGGCAGCGGGAACGCGACAGGCTTCTCGGGCTCGCCGCTCTGCAAACCGAGGAATGCAAACAGCGCTACTGCGAGAAGAAAATGCATGCGGCAGAAATTCATTTGGCACTCTGTGAAAAAGTAGGATTTTGCGCGTGCGCATCGAGCAACTTCTGGAAGGCGGGCAGTCCTTTTAGACTCACGAAGTCCGCGTCATTTTCGATCTCGGCGCGAGTCAGATGGCGGTGGTTGGGCGTCCCGAAAAATTTTCTGAGCATCGCTAAAGCATCCTCAGGCAATCCCGCGACCCCCAAATAGCCGGCTGCATTGTAATACACGCAACAGTGAATCGTCTCAGCGCTTTCTCCGGTAGGCTTGAGACCGGATATCGCGAGCGCCTGATCGAATTGCTTTCGTCCTTCGGCCACTTCGCCCGCGCGATGCAGTTGCGCCGCGTAAAGTAATCTCGCAATGGGGTCGTCCGCATTCAGCTCAAAGGCCAATTTCGCCTGCTCGGCGGCTTCTTTAAATTTGCGTTGAGAACAATAAAGATGGCAGAGCGATCGGTGCGTATCGGCAAGCGGCCGTGCTTTCAGGCTCTCTTTGAAATGCGCAATAGCTTCATCGTCGCGATGTTCCTTGATGGCAAGTTCGCCCAAACCGCGCCAGGCGTAAGCAGCCGCGTGCGCATCCGGAGTCTTCGCCTTCAACGCTGTCTTGAAAGCGGTCTCGGCGGCGACTGCCTCATGAGCATAAAATCGCAGATGCTCACCATAGGCGGCCCAAGCCTGCGCTGACTCCGGATGGTCCAGAGTCGCTTTTTTATAAATGCCATGAGCCGTAGCGAAGTCATTGCGGGATTCGGCGTGGGCTGCCAGTTCTAGTTTCTGAGTCAGAGCGTCGGCGGCGTAGACTTCGAGAACTAAAATAGCGCACACTAAGAGGACCGGATTTGCCTGGGTGAGAAAGTGGCGCGTCATGGGTCTCACCTCAGTCGGAGCGAAAAAAAAACCGGGGCGAAGAGCGCCCCGGATAGTCGTTGAGGCTCGGTGTTAGTTCCGCTGCGGCTGATTCTGATAGCCAGCGAGCTTCGCCTTGGCTTCCGCCAGTTTGCGGCGTTCTTTGTCGCACTCTCCGGAGCAGCGATCCAGTTTCGCCTGAGTCTTATCCACTTCACGCTGCAACTTTTCAATCTTCTCGCTCGTTTCGCGGCTCGCTCTTGACACTTCGCGGTATTCGCTCGAGGGGCGCGCCGATTCGTGAACAACGCCGCTGCTGGGAGCCGAAACCACCCGCGTGTAGTTTACTTGCTGCTGCTGCTGTTGCTGCGGCGCGGCATTAACGCCTGTTGGCTTAGAGCTCTTCACGACAGTGTAGCCGCCACCTCCGCATGCCGCCTGCAGCGAGACGGTTGAAAAGGCTGCCAGAAAGACAACGCTAAGCACCATCAAAGATCGTGGCATGTTTTTCCCTTTCGAAAGTTCTACTAATCTCAGTGCGGCCCATTCGTCACAATTTGGTAATGGCAAAAGTGAAGCCACTTCGTCAACCTTATTCGCTTCCCAGCGATAGATCAAGAGGCGTCGGTGACGAATTCACCGGAATGCAGTAAATATTTACGGAATGCGATAAATCACGATGGGGATGTGTAGCTATTGCTCGCCAGTGCTGGTCCGTATTACTCTCGATTTTCAAAGCTGCTTTACGAGCGTCTTTGCCCAATGAAAATTGCATTCGGTGGGTATCGCGCTACTTAGCGCGTTGCTCGTCTTTGCGCTTTTTCCAGGACGCCATGACTTTATCGGGATTGTCGTTGAATTCGTCGAGACAACCTCCGCAACACACATAGTAGGTTTGCCCCTTATATTGCACGGCGCTCTTGCCTGTTCCGCCCGTCACCACACACTCCCGCATATCCACGTCTTTCCCGAATCCACTGCCCTTGCGCGTCAATCCAAGCTCCGCCACCGGGGCATAGGTTCCTTTGCGAACCTGTCGTTCGAACGTCGTCACCAAGCGTTTGCCCTTGGCGACCAAGCTCAGCGTGATGCGCGCTGGGCGCCCATCCGCCGGGGTGGCTGCCAACATCACCAGATCGCCATCTTTGGTCATCTCTCCGGAATAGGCTTCCTTGGCTTTCGAACCCGTTACCGTACCGGTGAAGGTGTAGGCACCGGTCTTCTCACCCGGTTCAAAGCGCCCGGCTGTAAAAAACTTGCCTGTTGGCGCCGTGAAAACAATCGCCGCGCGTGCTCCTTTGAAGTCGTAACCCCACTCCGATTCTTCTCCCCAGGCGTCCTTTGCGGCTTCCCCGCGGCCGCCACCGACCCCCTTCCAGTCTCCGACGTAGGACTGGATCGGGGCGAGCGCCTTCTTGTCGGCGTCGCGCTTCTCGTCGCTCGCCTTCGTCTCTGCCGCAGCCACCTGCGCTGCGCAGACGGAGAGGGCGGAGATCAAGATCAGGTTACTCAGTCGATTGAACATCGTTCATTTTTCCAGGTGGCCGCGCAAAACATCGACAAGCACCTGACGATGCAGGGAGCCGCTTATTTGACACTTTGTTTACCGAGAATTAACCGTGATCGGCCGACGAGATCACGTTAATCGATGACGGTAAATTTATAGCGGATGCGCTCCAGCGTTCCGGACTTCGAAAGGTACTCAATGGTGAGTACATGAGCACCCTTTACGAGCGCCGTTCCGGTAAGTTTCGAAACCGTGCACTTTGCGTTCTTGCCCGCATTGCCTCCGACGATGGCCGACTTGAAGCGTTCGCGCTCGCCGAAAGCCGCCGGCCGCGCCAATTTGAACGTGTACTTTCCTTTTTTAACGCCTAACCGGACAGTCCCCAAATCCACGACCGGCTTGAGGATTTCGACCGTATAGGATGTCTCCTGCGTGTGAAACGGTCCGTCGGTGAATGCGACAGTCACCTTATAGAAGCCCGGTCCCGCGTACGTGTGACTCAAATTCGGGCCACCCGCCACCACGGTGCCATCCCCAAAGTTCCACGTGTATCCCAGTGGATCCCCTGAAGGATCGGAAATTCCGACATTGAACTGAGCCACTTCGCCGGCGCCAATCGATTGTGGCGTATTCTGAAGCGCGGAGCCGACCGTCGGCGCATCATTCGCCACGCCCCAGACAATGGAGTCCTGATTATTGTTCTCGGTCGTTTCGCTGACTTGTGCCGCCGAATCCACCACGAACCACGCCCTTCCGGCGCGAGCGGCATTCTGTGTCGGCAGCTTGATCTCAAGGTCTTTGCTCGCGCCGCCCGCCAGCGAATCCACGCTGGTCAGTGAAGTGACCGCGTCGCTGCTGGCCGGCGCCGCAAAGAGACTCCCGTAAAATGCCACTGAGAACCCCCCCGCCGCAAGCGACCCCTGATTTTTAACCGTCAATGTAAACGTCGCGTCTATTCCCGGCGCAGGCTCGCTTTTGACGATCGACGAAATCACCAGATCGATTCCTGCGGTCAACACGGCCACTTTCCGGGTGAAGAAATTGTTGTTCTCGTTAGACTCGGTAACCACTTTCTTGGAGTCAATCAAACCGGCCAGCGAGTACTCCCCCGGCGTGGGATAATTCAAACCGGATACCGTGATGTCACGGGTTTCACCTGCCTTCAATGCCGTGATGATTGTCGTCTGAGCGGCTGTTAGATCGTCGGTCACAGGCGAGGCTTGGTTCGTGAAAACGGCCAGCGTGCAATCAGCCGCATCCGTGGCGCCGGCGTTGGTGACACGGTAAAGCGCGCTGAAGCTCTGGCCGGCGATAGCAGGCGGATTGATCACGAGGATATCGGCAATCTGCAGATCGGCGGGCGCGGCCGGCGGAACCACCGGCGGCGTCGATGTGGACGTTCCAGTGCCGTCAACGCGCAGCGACCAGGACGCCAGAGTTCCCATATCTCCAATGCCCTCGTCAATGACCTGCAGCGTCCAGTTACCGTTGGGATTCTCGCCCCAGCATGCAACAGTCGTGAAGGTGTAGTTCAAATTTGTATTGCTGTCTCCCACCCGGCTTCCGACCACGGACGCCGTACCTAAAGGAGAGATGAGCCGGAAGCGCAGGTCGCCTCGGAAAGGGTGTGTAACACTGACAGTGAACTCCACGGTTTCGACTTTGAAATTCGTAGCTCCCGAGATCGCCAGCGAACGGGTGATTCCCGTAGGATTATTATCCGGAATAGCGGCATTGGAAGATTCCGTGGCAGTCAGCGGCGTCGCCGGTCCGGCAACCAGCGGCCATGTCGTCGCGAGCGTGGTCGCGGCACCTGCATCGATGCGTCCGAATCCAAACTTATGATTGAAACGTTTGCCAGCGCCGTTGTTGAACCAGCCTGTATCGCCGGGGCTGTTCTTCGTTGCTGTCTCCACAAGGATATGCCGGACGTCGCGCCACGTAAGTGCCGGGTTTGCCTGCAGCATTAGAGCAATCACGCCCGAAACGAGCGGTGTGGCGGACGATGTTCCGCCAAAGGTATCGGTATAGTCGTTGCTCGCCAGCGCGATATTTGGGTCGGTAATCGGCGAATACCCCGTGGTTCCCATGCGGTCGGTCGTGGTGATACCCACGCCGCTTCCGCCGCCGCTGGAAGGCGCATTGACCAGAAGATTCGCGCCGTCTTCGCTGTAGGTCGATTGTGCGCCGGCAGCATTGCTGGCGCCGACAGCAATCACGTAGCGCGAATTGGCGTAGCCGTCGTAATTCGAATCATCCGACACGCTTCGCCCGTTTCCGGCTGCCCACGTGTAAACGATGCCTTTGCCGCCACGGCCGTTGGTCGTACCGTCAGCCCACGCCGCTTTCATCAACGGACCGGGCAAACCCAACGTATCTCCGCCGTCCGGTTCGCCCCATGAATTGCTGCTGATATGGATGCGGTCGACCGCCAGAGTTGGCGCGCTCTGGTGCGTCATCGCCTGGCCTTCCTGGCTGTCTGAAGCGGCCTGGCTGATCAACCGAATGCCGATGAGCTTTGAATTAAAAGCGGCGCCCGTAATTCCTTTCGCGTTATTACCCACGCCTGCAGCGACGCCCGCGCACGCTGTTCCGTGATCGTCTCCGGATATATCGGGAGTGGGATCCAAGTCGCCGTAGTTGATGTCGATATCGATATCCGTGCGGGCATTGGCAGCGAGATCTTCGTGAGCCGTTTCCAAACCGTCATCGACGATGGATATGTTGACGCCCGTTCCCGTGTAAAGGTCCCAGGCGGCCGTAATATTGACGTCATTGCCCGCCACCGCTCCGACGGCTTGGGTGCCATCGTTTTTCAGATGCCACAGAAGATTGAAATGCGTGTCGTTGGGCGTAAACTTTTTCGCGGCGCGGTGTTTGATTTCCGGCGTCGCCCATTCCAGTTTCTCTTTCTCGTAAAGCTGATTGGCGACATCGAGCGCCGCGAGGGGTGAGTCGGCGAGCGCCTCGACGATGTAGGTATTGGGGCTGTAGGTGATTTTTTCGATGACTTTGAAATTATACTTCTGAGCCAGCGCATTCACTTTCTGATTGGCGCCGAGTTTCAAAGACAACGTTCGCAACAGGACCTTTGCGGCGCCGGCGTCAACATTTTTTCCGGGATAAAGGACGACATGAACCGCTTGCACATTCGGTATCGCAGCCAGTTCGCGGGCCTTCTCTTCCAGCGCCGCGCGGTCTTTCAGCGGCGGCAATGCGACCGACACGGATTTGACGTCTTTCGATTGAATGGTTGAACCTAGCGACTTACTGACTGCTTTCGCCGCACTCTCGCTTTCCGTCTGCAAGACCAGCTCGGTGGTGCTTAGAATCACTTCGACCTTTGTGTCGCCGCTCCAGTAATAAAGCGCTTCACCGGCCACCGCGGTGGAGGCCAAAAGTGCGAAAGTAATGCAGAATAGTAAGTACGCGAAAATGCCGCTCGTGCGAGGCATAAGGAGTCTCCTTGTTAAGATCCATAATACGAGAAACGATTATGTAACTTATTCCCTTGATTGCCACAAGGCGCAAACCTGACTCTGTGTCGCTTGGGTTGCAAGAAGCTCATTTTTCGAGTCGAAAGTGCCGATCCATGGGCAACCTCTCATGGAGACGTGACCTTTGCAAACGAAGATCCAGACAATTCAGGCATTCGTTCCAGGCTGCTGGCGCAATACGAAGCCCGGCTCAAACAAATGTTTCCCGACGAGCCCGCTGCCGCAACGCCCACGTCTTCTGCCGTCCCGGATCCTGCGTGCCCATGCCGCACCTCCTTGAAGGCACAGCCTCTCACATCTTCAATTTATTTTGCAGATGGGGTTGGTCGGACGCTTACGCTGTCTCACGCAAAGCCGCTAAGAGTGTCATCGAGATTGATGGCAAAATTAACATATCACTGGTAAGAGAGCGATTTTTCTCAGAAAAATGCCCACTCCAGCTTGCACCGACGCTGGTGCCACTGGCCGCAGCCAGTGCCTTCGGTTTTTTGTGCCCTACAGTGCAAAAGCCGTTTCGCCATTCTAACCGTTCCCTCCGCCTGAGCGTCTTTGGCGACTAATACTGTGCCGCCGGCAACCGCACTTCGCGGCGGATCGTTTCCAGAATGATCCGCGTATTCGGGCGGCGGAAACTGCGGAACGCGTTCTCAGTCTCTTTCGTTTCGGATCGGCGGCCTTCGCGGCATGCGGAGCAGCATTCGCCGCGCTTCATCGCGGAGGGAATCAGTATGCCACAGGCGCCGCAGTAGATAATCAGTTTCATCGTTTGTCTCCTAAAATCAGGTGCGTTGCGAATCCACCCTTTGACGCACCGGCGGCGCACGTGTTTCGAAATTTTTGAATAATTTTACTCGCTCCTGTGCCCGCCCCATTCCTCCATGTTCCTGAGCGGCCATCGTGGTAAAAAGTAAGCCGAGTTCTCTGTGCGCGTTGCACGTTTTAAATCTGACCAAGAGGTCCGTCTCTCGGTGAATGCCGCGTCCGTCTCCCTCTATTTTTTGCAAGCCGTCTGCGGGGTGGTACTCGCACTGCCTTTCAGTCATTACGACGGATCGCTGCCGGCCTGGGTTGCGCTCGCTCCCGTCCTGTGGTCGGTCGCTCGCGCGGAAGGTGCGCGCAAAGCACTCGGGCTCAGCGCCGTATTCGCTCTCGCCTGGACCCTCACCGCGTTCTGGTTTCTCGCGCCGCTCACCGCACCGGGAATGTTGGCGCTTTGCGTTTACACGTCCCTTTATTATGTGGCCGCCTTGCTGGCTAGCCGCTGGCTGGCAAAAAAGTCTCTATTCCGAGCCGTTTTTGGAACCGCCGCGATCTGGACTCTGATCGAAATCGCGCGCTCGACCATTCCGATCCTCGCCTTTCCGTGGCTCTTGCTGGGCCATAGCCTCGTTTTCAGTGACTACCTCCGCCAGAGCGCCGATCTGCTGGGCGTTTTCGGACTCAGCTTTCTGCTCGTACTGGTTAATGCGACGCTGGCTTTTGCGCTGCCCGCAGGGCTCGATTCCAAGTGGCTGGCCACTCCGCCATCCGCGCGCCGACCGCTGGCGGTTGTAGGAATTGTGGGAACGCTGCTTCTGGCCGCACTCCTTTATGGAGCTCTGCGAATCGAGCATTACACGCCGCTTCTCAAAAAGGGCCCGCCCATCGCCGTCATTCAAGGCAACATTCTGCAGAAGCTGGGCCGTACCAGCGACGAGATGGTGGCGCAACTTTACGGACATCTGGAGATGCACCGTCAGATCGTGGCCGAAGCGCGGACCAGCGGCGAATCGCCAGTACTGATCTGCTGGGCCGAAACGATGGTTCCCGGCTCCATGAACAGCGATGAGTGGGGAAAACTGTTCAAAGCGCAGGTCGCCATCGGCGGCATTTTAACGCTCGCGGGATCCAATTTCACACTCACAGATCCCCTCACCCAGGTCGTCCGCGATTACAACGCCGCCTATCTGCTGGATGAAAATGGAGCGGAAATCTCGCACTATTTTAAGCGCAAACTGGTGCCTTTCGGCGAGTACATTCCATACCGCGAACAGTTTCCCTTCCTGGGCGTGCTGGCCTCGATCACGCGAGATCAATACATTCCCGGCTCCGCACCCTCGCCGGTCGAGACGATTCCCCGGCGCGGCGGCTCCCATCCATTCACTGCGGCGATCAACATCTGTGTGGAAGACATCCACCCCGACATCGCCCGCGAAGCCGCTTACGCCGGCGCCGACGTTCTCCTGAACATTACCAACGATGGCTGGTTCTATGGAACATTCGGGCCGAGCGCCCATCTTAAGGCAGCGGCTCTGCGCGCGGTGGAAGTTCGCCGCCCCATGCTGCGTGTCACCAATACGGGACACACGGTCGCGATTGATCCGTTGGGGCGTATCGAACTGCTACTGCCGGCACTGACCGTGGGCACCGCAAAGGCCCGCTTGCAAAGTCTGGAGGGCACGGCTCCAGTTACGCTCAGCATGCGTGTTGGAGAATGGGGCCCCGCGCTATTGTTTTTTGGGATTTTCTGCCTCTCCGCCATCCCCTGGGAAAGGAAGAAAACGCTGTAGGTATCAAGGTTTATAATCTAAAAAAAATAAGTGCTGCAAAGTTCCGGCAGCAACGCGGGGCGATCTTACGTCTTCACCAATAAGGTTAAAGCTGTCACACGGCCAGCAGGGGCAAAAAATCGATGAACATTCAGCAGCACCGACCATTGAAAACCGCCAGCTTGGTTGTTGTCGAAGCGGCTTATGCGGCCTATATGGAGCGGCTGCGTATGCGCCTCAGTCTGGTTTGTGTGCTTTCGATTGCGTCGCTCTTCCTATCCTTGCGCGCAAAGGCTGAAGACGAAGCCGCAAAGGCTTACGAAGATCGCCTGAAGCAACAGCGCGCCAATGCCTCGCTCCAAAACAACGTCAACAACGCCGCGACCGATGAACAAAAGAAAGCCGCCAAAGGCGCGCTGAAAGATGCGCAATCCAAGATGCAGGCCAAGAAAGACATGGCCGACTTTAAGCAGAAGACGCTCGACAATCTCGCCTCCGTCAAAGACATGTTCGCCAAGGCCGAAGACGATTGGAAGAACAAGCTCTACGGCAATTCCGCTCCGCTTTACAATTCCGTGGCGATGGCCACCGTCCCCGGCGCGGAACAGATGGCCGAAACGGCGCGCGGTCGCATGGTCGAAATGGAAGATCTCGCCAAGTCTCACTTGAATGCCGCTGACGATGCGGACCTGAAGCGCGAATACGTCAAGGAAGTCGAAGAGTTGTCCTTCATCAATCGTGAATTCGCGCTCACTAAAACGCGCGACGTGGCCTTGCGCCGCCTGATCAACCTGAAGAGCAAACCCGAGGTTTCAGGCTACGTCGAACTCGCTCAAGCCGAAGGTCTCGAATCCGACGGCAAGCTGATGGATGCCGTCAAGATTTACGAAAGCATCGCGATCAATCCGCGCTACGAAAATTCAGTCCCGTCGCTGAAAGCCAAACGCAAGCTGGAAGAGCTGAACAAGAACGAAGAGACGCGCGTGAAGATCAAGACGGAAGTCGATACCAGGGCCGACCGCGAAGCCCCGGTGCTGATCTCCAGCGCCAAAAATTTCGTCTCCAACAACATGCCCAAACAGGCCATCGAAAAACTTCAGCTCGTTATCGAGAAATACCCGGCCAGCAGATACGCCGATGAAGCCAAAAAGTTTCTCGCCGAACTGAAGTAATCGTTTGTACCGCCGGCATCCTGCCTGCCCGATTCACCAACAACTCGCTATTCAACGTAGCGAGTTCTCGTTTTGTCCTTCCAGCCACATTCGTTTTACTTTTCGGCCGTCAGCTTTACCTTCTTAGCCATGCAAAAAATCTTCGTCACCCGACAAATTCCGCAAGCCGGCCTGAATATCCTGCGTCTGCAGGCTGGTGGCTATGACATCAATTTCGCCGACAAGTCGCTCAGCAAGATCGATCTGAAAAACGCCGTCAAAGGACGCGAAGCTATCGTCTGCCTGCTGACCGACGCCATCGATGCCGAGCTTCTCGATGCCGCCGGGACTCAACTGAAAATCGTCGCCAACGTCGCCGTCGGCTACAACAACATCGACATCAGCGCCGCCAATGCGCGCCGCGTGATCATCACCAATACGCCAGGAGTCCTCACCGACACCACCGCCGACCTGGCGTGGGCGCTGCTCATGGCGTCGGCGCGGCGCCTCGGCGAAAGCGAGCGCGTCCTGCGCGCCAGACAGTGGCACGGCTGGGGCATTCTTCAATTTTTAGGACAGGATATCGCGCGCAAAACGCTGGGCATCGTGGGCGGCGGGCGGATCGGCGCCGCCGTTGCCAGGCGCGCGAAAGGATTCGACATGCCGGTCCTGTACGTGTCGCGCGGTGCGAAGCCTGAAATGGAAGAGCTCGGGGCCAAACGCGTGGACTTGGACACCTGCCTGCGCCAAAGCGATTTCATGTCGCTGCATGTGCCCTTGACGCCGGAAACAAAACATTTGATCGGCAAGCGCGAACTGGATTTGATGAAGCCTACCGCGCACCTGATCAACACCGCGCGCGGTCCGGTCATTGATGAAGCGGCGCTCGTTGACGCCTTGAAATTAAAACGCATCGCGGGCGCGGGCCTGGATGTTTACGAAGACGAACCCAGGATTCATCCCGGCCTGTTCGAATGCGAGAACGTGGTTCTCGCCCCGCACATCGGTTCCGCAACGACCGAAACGCGCGGCAAAATGGCGACGATGGCCGCCCTGAATGTCGTCGCGGTATTGACCGGAAAAGCGCCGCTCAATCCGGTAAGCTGAACGCTTCGTCAGTGGTCCGTGGTCAGTTGTCGGTTGTTTCGTTGCAGCCGCGACTCTCTCCAGGATCGAACACAACTGACAACTGACAACTGACAACTGACAACTGACAACTGACAACTGACAACTGAC
>Ga0163144_10006238_pt1 | contig 26360 bp, 26 predicted proteins | sample OliLak19BULKMAT1_FD_123175 | JGI IMG/M metagenome (GOLD analysis project Ga0163144, IMG submission 123175) | Freshwater microbial mat bacterial communities from Lake Vanda, McMurdo Dry Valleys, Antarctica - Oligotrophic Lake LV.19.BULKMAT1 | ecosystem: Environmental > Aquatic > Freshwater >...
TCAAGATGCTTCTTTTGGGAAATAGAAGGCTTGCGCCAAATCTCTATAGATGACCTCAATGGACAGCCAGACGCTTTCCAAAACTTACATCTCGATGCGACTATCACGAATTGCATACATGCAGAAGGCAATTTTGTACTGCATACGCTTGATTATGTGATAGATACGCCTACGATATTCTTGGTAGCGACCGACGGGTGTTTTGGCTATGTGCAAACGCCTATGCACTTTGAATATATCTTGTTGAAAACCCTCATGGAAAGTAACCAAGATGCTGAAGATTGGGCAGAAAGGCTTAAAGAGCAACTATTGGCTATCACAGGTGATGACACGAGTCTTGCGCTTGTCGCTTGGGGGTTTCAAACTTTAGAAGAAATCAAACATTGTTATTACCCACGTTATGAAACATTAAAAAAAACTTACATAGACATTTGGGAAAATGAAACAAATGAAAATCGGGAACAATTAGGACTGCTTCTTTGGGAAACGTACAAAAAAGATTATTATATTTACACACAAAACTTGTAAAAAAAGCCTCTTTCCTGCAAAGGAAAGAGGCTTTTTTATTGGTTTATACAGTTTACAAAGAGGGTGCATTTCGAAATCTTTTCTTAAGACCTCTTTGGAGAGGGGTATATGGAATGATTTTGAAATGCACTCCACAAAGAAGACTGCTATTCTACATTTAAAATAAGCGAATTGACAGCTTTGTTTGTACCTGTTGTTTCGAAGGCAAGGGGCATACTATTTTTAGCTAATATACGCGTTTTGATTTTATATGCTGCAAATACATTGGCTATTTTTTTTGATTTTATTTCGGCTTCCGCGCCTTCGCTTATCAAATCTATAGTAAGGTTGGGGTATTGGCTGAAAGTATATACCAATTTGCTCAATAACTCCTCGCCTATGCGTGATAGTTTGTACTCGCCTGATGTGTCAAACAACAATTCATCTGTAAAAGTAAGCGCGATTTGTGCTTCTTTTTGATTTTGTTGTATGTCTTCGCCTACTTTGTAACTGTCAAATACTTTTTGGATTTGCGAATTGAGCTTAGTTGTTGCTACATTTTCAAGTTCAATCGTTTTGGCTGTATCGGGTTTAACGACTTCTATTGTTTTTATAGTATCGGGTTTAACTACAGGCATCTTTACCTCTTTAGCTGTTTCTAAGTTGGTATAGGCTTTCTCAAGTTTTACGATAGGTGGGGGCGTTTTCGTTGTTTTTTTTGTAACTTGTGTTTCTAATTTTTGTTCTTTTTTCGAAATGATTTCCGTATCGTCTGCGCCACGCATTTTTCCTTCAGGAATGAGTGCTTTCTTCTCGTATTTCTCAAGCAATTCTTCGTACTTGCTTTTCCAGTTATCAGTAACGCTTTTATTGATGATTATTTGGCGCAAACTGTCGTTTGTACTGTTCAAAGTACGGTTTTCTGCAAACAAGCGGTCAAGTTTGATGTGCACGTCTTGTAAATCTACTTGCAAGATTTTGTGGTCTTGTTCGTAGCTTCGTTGGGCTTCTCCTGCTTTTTGGTAATCGGCTTCAAGTAGTTTGTACTTTTTAGAAGATACACAGCTTGCAAAGAGCGTTAAGCTGATACAGGCAATGACATAGGTTTTTTTCATTACAATTCTTTTGTTTAATTGCTAATATTTTGTGCAAATGTATTTTTTTTAATATATTGAGCAAATTATTGTGCGTAATATTATGTAAAAATTGCAATACACTGGCTTTGGCGTATGTAGTGCAAGATTTGTGCATTTTTTCGTATCTTTGCATTAAAAAACAATTAAAAAATTACATGGGTTGTATATTCAGTAAAATCACTTTGGTGTTTGGCGCATTCTATATGTTTTGGAGTACAAACAGTAGCGCACAGTTAGTAGAAAACACCTATCAAAATGGTGTAGTCGTTTCTGCACATCCTCTTGCCTCCCAAATAGGGATAGCTATTTTGAAAAAGGGAGGAAATGCCTTTGATGCGGCTATAGCTGTAGAGTTTGCGTTGGCTGTTTGCTACCCCATTGCGGGTAATATTGGCGGAGGCGGTTTTTTGGTCTATAGAAAACCAAATGGCGAAATTGGCATGTTGGATTATAGAGAAAAAGCACCTGCAAATGCAGAGCGTAACATGTATTTAGATGCACGCAAAAACCCGATAGCAGATAAAAGTCTGAAAGGGCATTTGGCGGTGGGTGTACCGGGTACGGTAGCAGGCATGTTTGAATTGCATCAAAAATTAGGAACTTTGCCTTTTGCTGATTTGGTCGAGCCTGCCCGCTTGCTTGCCGAACAAGGCGTTCCACTTACTGAAAAAGAAGCGAAACGCCTCACAAAAGAACAAGATACTTTATGGAAATACAGTACTTTCCGACACCATCTTTTACACCCAAAAGGGAAGTGGAAGAAAGGCGATACATTGCAACTGAAAGACCTTGCAAAAACCCTTGCCTACATACGCGACTATGGGCGTGATGGATTCTATAAGGGCTTTATAGCTGAAAAAATAGTGCGTGAAATGCAAAAACGCAATGGGCTAATTACTTTTGCAGACCTTGAAAATTACAGGGCTATTTGGCGCAGGCCGTTGGTAGGCAAGTACAAAGGATACCGCATCATCACAGCAGGTACACCCTCTGCAGGCGGCACAATCCTCTTGCAATGCCTCCAAATGTTGGCTATAGGCAAGTTCGACCTTGCAAAATACGGCTTTCAATCCCCTGAATCTATACAAGCTATAGTGGAAGTAGAAAGACGGGCTTATGCGGATAGAGCGCAATACGCAGGGGATGCTGACTTTTATCCTGTTCCTTATGACAACTTACTGCAAACCAATTACTTAAAACGCCGAATCGCTGACTTTAACCCCGAAAAGGCTACTCCTTCAAGTGAGATAAAAGGCGGCACTTTCCAGCCCAATGATAGCGAAGAAACAACACACTATTCGATTACAGACAAATGGGGCAATGCCGTTTCAGTAACCACAACTTTGAATGATGCGTATGGTTCGCGAGTAGTGGTCGAAGGTGCAGGTTTTCTACTCAATGATGAAATGGACGACTTTAGTGCAGCGGTAGGCAAGCCAAACAAATACGGGCTTACGGGTACGGAAGCAAATGCCATACAACCACATAAACACCCATTGAGTTCTATGTCGCCTACTATCATAGAGCAAAATGGCGCATTGTTTATGGTTGTTGGAACGCCCGGTGGTTCTACCATTCCGACTTCTGTTTTACAAGTTATTTTGAATGTAATAGCATACAAAATGCCGTTGAAAGAAGCCGTACATGCGCCACGTTTTCATCATCAATGGCTACCCGATACTATACAGTCCGAACCTAATGCCTTGCCTGCCAAAACCATACAAGCATTAGAGAAAAAAGGCTATGTAATCAAACCACGCACGGAAACTATAGGGCGCGTAGAAGCCATTATACGAAATGCTGATGGTACATATCAAGGCGCGGCAGATATCAGAGGCGACGATACTGTAGCAGGGTATTAGGGATTTGAAAGCTGTTTATTAAGAACTTATACATGAGATTATAAGTCCTCCAAGCAAACAAATAAGTAAAGGGATAATTTGCAGCGTTCTTTTCATGGTTATGAGTTGTGGAGATTTTTTTTTGAAGTGCATTTTTGAATAATCCAGCAGCTATCAAGCAATTTACCAAAGTAATCAAAGATGAAAACCAACGCTTGAACAATCAGGTTGAAAAGATATTGCAAGCCGCAGTATTGGATAAGAAAGCGCTAGCATTTAAAAAAGAAGGAATTGATTTGCATGAACTTATTGAAGTTTTGGCGCAAGTATATCAACTTAAACTTAAACCAAATGACGAATTTACGCTTCAATTAAAAGCAGGCAAGGCCGTTGTAACGGGCGATAAGTTTCACCTTTCCAACGCTATTTCAAATTTATTGGACAATGCTATCAAATATGCTAAACAAGAACCACATACTATCATCATAGAAGTTGAAACAAACCAGCAACCCGAGGGAGTTTCGATAAGCATCACCGACAATGGTATTGGTATCAGTAAAGAAAATCAAACACAGGTCTTTGATAAATTTTACCGTGTCCCAAACGGTAATATCCACAATGTAAAAGGGTTTGGCTTAGGTTTAAGTTATGTAAAAGAAATTGTACAGCAACATAAAGGCACTATCCAAGTACAAAGTAAATTACAACAAAATACTACATTTACCTTGTTTTTACCATACGAAAACTAAAACCCACATTCTCATAGCAGAAGATGATGCTAATTTGGGCATGATGCTCAAAATATTTTTAGAAATGAACGACTTCGCTGTTACCCTTTGCGAAAATGGAGAAATCGCACTGAAAACCTTAGAAACCCATACATTTGACGTGGCTATTTTGGATATTATGATGACACTCGTAGATGGTTTTACAGTTGCAACATATATCCAAAAAAACTATAAGACTATTCCTTTTGTGTTTTTGAGCGCAAAATCACTTAAAGGTGACCAAATAAAAGGCTATCAATTGGGTGCTTCAGACTACCTTGTCAAACCATTTGACCCTGAAATTTTATTGTTGAAAATTAATCTCTTGCTTTCAAAAATAAATGCTCAAAATTCGAACAGGCAAGTATTTAAAATTGGTAATTACGAATTTGATGTCGAAAAAAAGATTTTACGTATCATGAGGCAGGAACAAAAATTAAGCCCCAAAGAAAATGATTCGCTACAACTCCTTTGCGAAAAACAAGAAGCGGTATTGTCGCATGAAGAAGCCCTTATCAAAATATGGAAAAATGATGATTATTTTACCAAACAAAGCATGAATGTCTTTGTCACGCGCCTGCGCAAATTTCTTAGCTTTGATGCCACACACACCATATTGAGATAGAAAACTTGCATAGCAAAGGCTTTATCTTAAAATGTGAGCCTAAACAACTGATGTAACACAAAAATTGCCATAATCGCCAGAAAATAAACGGTAACTAAACAAATGCAATGCTACCCAAAATTGGTAATATTAGCCTCTCTCCAAAATGGAGAGGGCAGGAGGCGAGGTTTTTAAAAGACATTTGAATTGCAACCATATCAAGCTATTTTAATCCATTTCTAATGCTAAAACAATGCTTGCAAAACCCTTTGTATCTTTTCGCCTTGTTTTGTTTCGTTGGCAATAATGGCATCAAAACTTGCTTTTTCGTCATTTGTCATTTCAGTAACAAAGTCAATTTCTTGCCAAGATAGTTTTTTGTTGCCCATGTGCCAACTTGGAAAAGCTCTCTGTTCAATCATACCTACAGCCATGAGTCTGACTTTCTGATGCCTATCATCCTCTTTTATTTTGTCATACAAAGAAGTAAGAATTGTATATTCGCCTTCCAAATATTGTACAAATTTGTTTTCTGAGTAAAGCAATATACCTGTAATATTTTCAGCAAGATTATGTTGATTACAAACAGTTAATATTTTGTCAATTTCGGTTTGCGTACATTTTTTGGTGCGCGTGCTTGTATAAAGCAAATAAATAAGCATATTTTAGCATTATTTTAGTTTTTGGTAATGTACTGGTCTCACGCAAAAATACTAATTCTTGCGAAACACGCTCTTCAGGAACACTTTCGCAAGAAGCCATACATATAAAAAAAGCACCTTCAAGGCACTTTTCTTCATCAGACTTCTTGCGAAAGTCTTTTTTTCTCTCTCACCAAAGGGTGGGATGGATAAACTACTTGTAATCAATCCTTTAAAAAGCTAATAAACACTGGTTTAGTTATCCCCCCCTTTTTAGGGACGGTGGGGGGGGCTAAACCAAGAGCTGGTGTCTAACCGAGAACTTAACAGCTCTGGGGTGTGAGGTCTTGAGAAATACTTTCGCAAGAAGTCTATTTCTTGGTTGGTTTATCATAAAGATATTCCGCGAGCGGACCGCTTGGGTTGATAAAGTCGCGTAGGTCTTTGCAGTCAATTCTTACATAACCACAGCCGCGTATATTTTCAGGTAGTCTTTCTGTAAGGTGGAAAGTAACTTTGCCTTTTCCCAATGAGAATGAGGTTGTTTCTGCCCCTTTCATCTTGCATTTTTCCAATATATCAGAAGCTAAGGCATTACCGCATGATTTATTGATACGTGCGAGCAACATAGCGTTAAGAGCTTCTATCGAATTCGCTTTGAATAAATCGCGTAATTCATATATTTTGCCTCTTTTGAAATTGACGGTGATGCCGTGTGAGTCATCAAACATGGTGTTTCCGTCAGCTTTGTCTAAGTGATGATGCTTACAAACACTGATAAGTTCGTTGTTAAGCTGTGTTATTTCGTAACGCACTTCTTCTTTAAAGTCTTTAGGGGCTTTATCGAGGCTATCCATCAACGTATTAGCGTTAAAATACTTCTCAATCATGCTATTTACATGTTTGGCTATGCTTGCATCTTCTATACCTAATACTTGAGGATATGCGATAGTAACAGCACGTTTGCCATTTTGGGATAGTTTACTAACTTTTAATTCTTCGAGTTTAAGACGAAAAACTTTTACGTTGCGTGCCATAGGCAAGAAGTCTATAGCAACCGAGTCGTCTTTATTGGATTTCCACGTGCATTTTAAGGTTTTATCTTCAGTTAATTTTCCGTGAAGCATACCTATTTTATCTCCTGTGAGATTGGCGACCTCCATTTGAAATTGGTCAGTATCATTTTGTAACGAGCCTGTAATCTGCACCTGCTCCGTTTCGCTTATCCACCAATCACCCGAAAGTGAAGAGCCATATCTACGCAAGTTTAGCAAGGTTGGAGTGCCTTTTAGCCTTCCGTAGTAGGTGAGGTCAAAATTGTCAAGGGTTGTCGGGATAGTGCCTGTACCTTTTTCACTGGTATCTTTTTTACCCTCATTTTTAACATCTTTATTGGTGGAGGTCTGGTTACAAGAACCTAAAGACCATACGAGGCATATAGAAGCAAGAATATGCGTAAGTGTTTTGAACATTCGTTTCATTGGTTTCGTATAAAGGTGCAAAATTACTGCATAGTTAGTTGTATGCAATCATTATTCCAAATTTTTTTTTTATAATTATTTCACATTTTTAAAAACTATATCCTGCAAATACCCAATATAGAACAGGCAAGATAAAACTTATACACGCACCTGCTTGTGCAACATACCGCAAAAGGGCAGGCAAGGCATCTTTTTTTTGAGAAAGTTTGGGCAAATGAACGCGCCAAACTACATTGCCTAACATGGCTATCAAAATAGCATAATAACTCCCAAAGAGCGCGTATCCTATGCTATAATATTTATACCAAAAAATATCGAACAGACATAAGTGCGAAGGTAATCCATATATATATTTTACAAAAAAATATTTTAGTACATAAATAGCCGTAAACACATATAAGCCACCTAAAAACAAGCCTATACTTGCGTTTGTAGTGTTCTGTTGGAATAATTTTGTATAATTACCTGCTATTAGTATAAAAAAACTTGCTACCCAAACACCCAGTAACACCTTCAAATACAAGCCTCGTTGGGCAAAAATTTCAGGGTTGTTAGGGGTCGCATTAAAATCCACACTGCAACAAGTAGCTATTAGATTAGGCTCTATATGTGCAAAATATTGTACCAACATATAAATATCAAGTATTGACAATCCAAGCGCAGGATAGAGCCAAATATATTTTTGGGGTGTAAGCGGATAAGCAGGCTCATGATTGTCTAAGTAATTGGTAAAGAGGTAAATGGCATATACAAAAATAGCCAAACTTTTCAATGCCAACAGCGGATAGCCCCAAATATTGCTGCCCAATGTACCTGTCGCACACATAGCCCCTTTGATGAGGGGAGGCAAGTGCGTATTAACAGTATGCAAAAATATGAACAGGGACAGCACTTGAAACCACAACCCCACTTGCATGATGGCACTCATCAGGTAGTTTTGTCTTTCAAGTTGCAATTGAAAAGCTGCATCGCTATCAGCCAGCCAATACCGCAAACTTTGAACCCCAAAAGCACTTGCATACAAGAGCAAAATCAGCGCGCACATTTGCGCTAATAATTGCGCTATAACCCAATAATCCGTAAACATGGACGCAAATATAAAAAATCTATCCAAATAATGGATAGATTTTTATAAACTTGCCTACATTTCTTAGAAATAAAACAACAAATTGATTGAGCCATTCAAATTATCCAAGCCAATGCCCGTATAAGTCCTGTTGTAATTGGCATCGTACGCTTGCGAGGTTATGGTGCGTGCTGAAGTGCTTGTCGCGTCATAAGCTTCTGTAGTAACTGAACCCTTGCCTGCGGTAGTGATGCCAAATGTATAGCCAAACTCACCTCCAATAGACATTTTGGGTGCGAAAAAATATTCTACGCCTATGAAGCCTCTTACGCCAAACATAAACTTACTTCCAATTTTTTCGGTCGTCTTGCGGCGATTAGCCGCAAGCAAATTATTACCAAAATCGGTAGTGGCAGGTGCAGTAAATTGTTGATTGATGGCATTGCCGTAGCTGTATTTATCTTTAGTAGATGCAAAACCAATAAGTGCTTCGCCACCATAAACACCTTGTAAACGCCCTGCGCCACGTCTTTTTTCTAACCCAAATGCCAATAAAACAGCAGTGTTAGATGCAGTACGTGTATCTGTTACAAATTGTGGACTGAAAGGGTCAGGCGTAAGTACACTTTGCGCAACAACGCCTTTTGTACCTGATGTATTCATATCGAACTGAAAACGAGCGCGGAAAGCTGTATTTTCGTCTTTCATCAGCTTGCCGTATAGTGCAAGGCTGTTGAAAGGGTTCTGCACAAAGGCGTAAGAAGGCGCGCCATTATTGCCAGCTTGGTTAAAGAAATTGCCAAGATAAGTCAAGAAAGGGTTGGCTGAAATGCCTAATCCCCATTCGCCTTCTTCGGGCAAAATAGTTATTCCTTCGTCAGACGACAGTCCGCTATTGGTGGTGGTGGTAGTCGTGTCTGTTTGTGCGAAAGAGATACAAATGGTACTCAAAAAGAGTGTTGCAATGCAGATTAGTTTTTTCATAATTTTGATAATTTTAACTAACAAAACACTTTTTCAAATCTAATGCCAATAGTTCACTACAGCTTGTATTTTCTGTTTTTATTATGATTTCTTTGGCTGTTATTTTTATTTGCGTCCATTCTTGGGTAGCATAACGGTATAAAAATGCCTCTTTGATGGGGTATTTTCGATGTACCAAAAAGCGCATTGTTTGCTCTATAGCTTGTTCGACTTCTATATTTTCTATGATTTCTATGGTGATTTTATTTTTTTGTGTAGGTACATCTAAAAGAGAAACAAAATTTCTGATTTCGTTCCGCATAGCATAATGGAGGTATGGTTGAAGGTTGATTTTTTGATTTTCATACAACCTATCCAATCCTTTTATCAATTGAAAAATAGCGGCTTGTTTTGCCCAATTTATTTCTTGGTGTTGGTGTATCAAGTACGTTTGTTGTTCGGTTACAAACGCCCTTGCCTCCTGATAGTCAAGTGTTTGTATGGTATTATTTTTTAAAATAGCCAAAAAAAAGTATTCAGGCAAAATGATGTCGGACTTGAAATATACGGCTTCATTATATGCGTCTTTCAGCACTTTCTCCATCACAGCTTCCAGATTGGCAGGCAAGGCAGTGGTAGGCAAGGTTTCTAATTCTCGGAACAAATCGCGTTCAAACAAGACGAGGCTGAGTTTAGTTTTCAAATAGCCTGTTACATAATTGTTTCGGTGATGCTTTAAAAGTGCCAACAAAAAATGTGAAACTTTTACTTCGCTGTGTGTGTATAGTGTTGCTATTTCTATGGCAGCGTCCAATAGTTCTTTCACAAAAGGAGAAAATACAGTGGGCATATAATTTTTAGGGTGAATTGTAGCTTTGATAGTACACAAGGCGTGAACCTTGCCTGTTTTTTATTCTGTAGTGGTAGGTATTTGGTATAATTTGCTTACTACTTTGCTACCTGTTTGTGCTTCCAACTGTAGGCGAGGTTGCCCTGCAAAACCGCCTTCCAATTTGGCGCAATCTTCCATATCCTGATAGGCCTGCGCATCATGTACTTCTGTAAATTCTGCGATAGATTCTTCCGCCAAAATAGTAAATACGAGTTCCAATCGTGTCATATTATCGTGCAAGGATTGTTTTTTTTAGCCTTTGACTTGTATCCTGTCCAAGTGTTGTATTTCGAGTTGTTCCACTTTTTGTGTGAGATTAGAATCAGATACAAAAACGAGTGTTTTTTAAAATAAAACAAATGTTTGTTTTGTTTTTTTAAGCAGGCAAGGCGCGAACCTTGCCTGTTTTGGTAGTTATATATTGGTGAGGTACAGTTTTTTAAAGGTTGTACGAATGTAAAATATAAAACTATTTTTGACTTTTAGCTAAAAACACTTAACCCAAGATGTTTTTGATGAGTGCTTCGCGTTTGAGTGCTTCAATGAGTTGGTCTTGCACTTCGGCTATTTGGGTTTGGAGTTCGCGTATTTTTTGAAAAACTTTTTCAAAATCATTTTCGCTTAATTCGACCATTGCAATTTCGTTTTCGAGCTTTTTGAGGCTATATTTGATTTGCAGTGCGGGTATTTCAAAGGTTTGTACTTGGACAGGCTCGTTCATAAAAGTTGGTAAGATTTTGGATTGAATAAGCAAAAGTAACAAACATTTAGTAATTTTGTACGTTAATGCCTTAAAAACTTCTTTGATATGCGTTTTTCTTTCATAATAGCCCTAAAAGTATTTCTATTTTGTACAATATCTGTCGCACTTAAAGCACAGCAGGCTGGTATCATACTTGTTATAGATCCTGGACATGGCGGGACTGACCCTGGCAAAGCCAAAGTTTCTAAATCAATGAAACATGAAAAAGACATAAATTTAGCCATTGCGCTTCGTTTTGGTGAATACATACACCATAATTTGCCTGAAGTAAAGGTGCTTTATACCCGAACGACTGATGTATTTGTTTCGCTTGAGGGTAGGGTAGAATTTTCAAATAAGCACGACGCTACTTATTTTATCAGTATTCATGCAAATTCAAGCCCTAATGTGCAAGCACACGGCACGGAAGTTCACATTCATAGCCATAAAATGCCTGCAAGCGAACAGTGGGCAAAGATTTTAGAAGACGAATTGGGCAAAAAGGCAAATCGTCATAATCGCGGTACGCTTGATGCACGCGATAGAGGCCGCAATTTATTTGTCGTTCAACGTCCAAAAGTGCCAAGCATTTTAGTTGAAACGGGCTATTTGACCAACAAAGAAGAAGAGGCTTTTTTGAACACAGGCGAGGGGCAAGCTATTATCGCGTCAGCACTTTACAGAGCCTTCAAACGGTTCTCAAATATCAAAATACAGCCTGAAGTGCGCGACAAAGTGTATCGTGTACAAATCATGGCTTCTAAAACTAAAATCGCTATACAATCTTCTGTTTTTGAAGAATTAGATGATTATAAGGTCGAAGAGATTGAAAACCTGAACGCCACTAACGGCTACCGATACAAGTATTTGATTGGTTATGAATACGACCAAGACGCAGCATGGCAGTTGGCTAAAAAGGTCGTCAAATTGGGCTATAAGGGGGCGTTTGTTATTCAAGTAAAAAATGAATAGCCACCATCTGCCAAAGTAAAAAAACAAAAGTATTTGCCCAAACGGCAAATACTGCACACTCTTTGCACAAAATCCGTAACTTTGCAATTATGAATCAAAATTTTATAGACCACGTACGTATTTATTGCCGTTCTGGAAAGGGGGGCGCAGGCTGTTTGCACTTTCGACACGAGAAATTTGCAGCACTTGGCGGTCCCGATGGCGGCAATGGTGGTCGAGGTGGACACATCATCATGCGGGGTAATACACAACGTTGGACATTGTTACACCTTCGCTATCAAAAACACATCAAAGCTACACATGGGGAAAAAGGTGGGGGCGCTTGCTGTTCAGGCGCACAAGGTCCGGATAAAATTATAGAAGTTCCTGTTGGTACTATCGCAAAAGTATATCACAAACGCAAAGATGTCAAGCCTGCAGTTCCACGTGGAACAGGCTTCCGTTATGATGAGGAAACTTTGTACTTGCTCGCCGAAGAAGAAGGCGTTATTCTTGAACAGCTACCATTAGAGGAGGAAGACCCCGATGTATTCAATATGCACGACTATGAAGAGGAGCCTGAGATTTTTGAAATTCTTGAACACGGGCAAGATGTAATAGCACTCGCGGCTGGGCGTGGCGGTTTAGGCAACCATCATTTCAAAAGTGCCACCAACCAAGCACCCCAACATGCACAACCGGGCGAACCTGCCCTCGAAGCACTGATTATCTTGGAATTAAAGCTATTGGCTGACGTAGGTCTGGTAGGGTTTCCGAATGCAGGCAAGTCCACTTTGCTCTCAGTCGTATCAGCTGCAAAGCCTGAAATAGCCGACTATCCTTTTACTACGCTAGTGCCTAATCTTGGCGTAGTGTTGCAACGCGACTTTCAAACTTTTGTGATGGCAGACATTCCAGGCTTGATAGAAGGCGCGGCAGAAGGGCGTGGTTTGGGTATTCGTTTCTTGCGCCATATAGAACGCAATGCAATGTTGCTCTTCATGATTTCGGCAGAAAGCCCCGATATTAACCACGATTATGCTGTATTGTTGCATGAGTTAGAAAAATACAACCCTGAATTACTGGACAAAAAACGCCTGCTTGCCATCACCAAATCAGATTTGCTTGACGAGGAACTCAAGGAATTGATAACCCAAGAACTCAAGGTGGATTGCCCGTATCTATTTATTTCTTCGGCTATCCAGCAGGGCATCGTAGAACTCAAAGATACTATAGTAACAATGCTTAAAGACTAAATTTTTAAAATAGGGCTTGCCTGCCAAGCCCTTTACTTTAATCCTATATTGAGATGAAGCATTACTTTAAAATCCTGCTCATTGTTTTGTGTTTATGCCAAAACAATCTTTTGAAAGCACAAACGCCTTCCAAAAAAGAAATCATTGGCTGTACAGCTAATGTCCGTATAAAAAACGGCGATATAGATTTTCTTGGTCGTGTGGACACAGGTGCCGAAACTACCTCTATCAACGCTGAAAACATCAAGGCGATAGGTGATTCTGTACGCTTCACCATAATCAATCAGCGTGGTAAAAAAACTACACTGACGGCTAAAATTATAGAAGAAAGAACGGTTAAAAATGCAGAAGCGGCAGAAAAACGCTATTTTGTGTATTTGACTATAAGCTACCTGAATGTTTCTAAAATTACCTTGGTAAACCTCAATAATCGAAGCAACTCAACTTACAAGATATTATTGGGAAGAAACTGGTTATCAGGAAGCTATCTGGTAGATGTGGATATAGATTAACGCCATTATTTCTCTGCTACATCTACTCGAATATCACTCATCAGCCACTGAACTTGTTGCAAAATGTCTTGCAATAAGCTCTCTATTTGTATAGGTATATTGCCTTTGGCAGTAAGGTCTTCAAGTTTTTGGAGTTGCTCACCAAGTTCGCTCGCTCCCAAAGTTTTGATAGACGACTTGAGCTTGTGTGCTATTTTGCTTATTTGCAAGTACTTACCTTGTATGTATGCCTGCTGCAATTCTTCTAAAAGAGGCGGCGTTTTGTCTATAAATAGTTGCAGCATTTTTTTTACTACAGCATCATTGTTACTGAATAATTCTTGCAATTTTGGGAGATTATAACGTTTTTCCATATAGGTTGCTTTGTTGATAGTATTGAGTATGATTCGTAATAGGTTGCTTGGTTCAAAAGGCTTGGACAAATATTCGTTCATACCTACAGCGAGGTACTTGTCGATATCCGTTTTTAAAGCATTGGCAGTAAGTGCAATAATGGGTACTGTTGATTTGATGTCTTTGCGTATTATTTTGGTTGCTTCCACGCCTCCCATGATGGGCATTTGAATATCCATGAAAACGATGTCGTAGGTGTTTTGTTTTATTTTGCTGATAGCTTCTTTTCCATTCATGGCTATATCAGGCTTGATGCCCCATTGTTCCATGATAGAAGTTGCGACAAACAAGTTGATTTCATTATCTTCTACCAACAGTATTTTTAAGCTTTCTAAATTGTTTTCTGTTTTGGCTACAATTTCTTTTTGGGGCAAGTCTTCGCTCTCGCCAATATTCAATTCAAGTGTGAAATAGAAAGTTGTACCTGTGCTTTTCTTACTTTGCACTTCGAGCTTGCTACCAAAGAGCGTTACCAAGTTTTTTGAAATTGAAAGTCCTAAGCCTGTACCGCCATATCGCCTCGAAACGGTTTCGTCTTCTTGGTTGAAAGCCTCAAATATTTTCTCCAAATTTTCTTTGTCAATGCCCTTGCCTGAGTCTATTACTTTGAATTGAATGGTATTGGTGGCTTGAGTTGTGCTTACAAGTTTACATTCTATTTCCACTTGTCCCTTGTCTGTAAATTTAATAGCATTGCTGACTAGATTTAGCAGGATTTGATATAAACGTAGCGGGTCGCCCAATAATATGGGGCTTATGCGCCTGTCTATTTCTGTAAAAAGCCCGATTCCTTTCTCTTCAGCTCGATATCGAATGGTGTTGCAAAGGTTCTTGGTAAGTTCGGGCAGGCTGAAGCCAACACATTCTAAGGTCATCTTGCCTGCCGATATTTTGGACATGTCCAAAATGTCATTGATTATTATCAATAGATTGTCGGCAGAAAGTTTGATAGTTTCTATGTATGTTTTTTGCTGGGGTGTAAGTACTGTTTTGTCTAATAAATAACTCATGCCCATGATGGCGTTCATGGGTGTTCTAATTTCGTGGCTTACACTTGCTAAAAACAGCTCTTTGGCCTGGCTTGCTTCCTCTGTGCGTTGTTTTGCAAGGCGAAGCTCTTCCTCCTGCCGTTTATAATTTGTAACGTCGCGTATCAATACGAGCTGGGCTTCTTTGTTATCAAATACTATTTCTTGTGTGGTTATTTCTACTTGTATCAAAGTGCCGTCTTTGCATTGATGAATCATCTCATAAGCGGACGTATGAAAGAGGATAGTTTGATTGGGAATATCGGCTTCCAAATCAAATAAATCCATTTTGTATAGTTCATTTTCTGAGTACCCATAAGTAGCCAACATAGCCTTGTTGGCTATGCCGATGCGCTGTGTTGTTGGATAATACAACAACATAGGTTGTGGATTTAAAATAAATAAGCTACGGAAATCTTGCATACCTCTTTACTCACAAATTTTATACTTATTTTGATTATTACAAAAAAACAACGATATTTACAACATAAAGTGAAACAAAAATTGTGTTAAGTTGTTTAATCATTATCATTATTGATTTTTTATGCCAAACGAAAACGAAGACGTAAACCAAGATTTTCAAAATCCTATAGACGCTGCGAAAGTAACTCAAAACCCAAGTACATTGCCTTATGCACATACTGTAGGTGGATTTGTAATCAAGCCTACCGAGCAAGGGCAAATCAAAGGGAAAGCACTCGCGGCTATGGAGCAACAAACAGACAAGCAGCGCGTACAATTATTTGAGCAGATGCAGACTTTGGCGAATCAAGCCAAGTCGCTTGACGTGCGTACTGAAGTATCGCGCCAGATTTATGATGCCGATATTCCATTTGAACCTGTAATAGGGCACACTTATTATGTCTATAGGCGCGAAAGTGGGCAATATTTGCTTTCCCTGATTGCGCCTTTTGAATGGGGCAAAAAAATCCCTTTTCAGTATTTAGCAGAAGTTTATTTATTGGCTGACCATACTTGGGAAGTTACAAACGAAAATATAGAAGAATTTTAATAAAAAATAGGGCTATTGTGTGCTTTTAAAAAATAATTGCCATATAATTTGCCCTATCGCTTGATAAATAGCCGAATATTTGGCTACTTTGCAATAAATTAAGCTGATGAAGACATGAATTTACAATTTTTGAATCTCCCAACATACCCGCAAGACCTTGAAGCAAAAACAACCTTGCCAACACAAGACCTCGTTTCGATGCATTGGGAAGGCGAATTGTTGCAATTTATTATACGCCATTACCTGCCCAAAGATACGAATAAATTTCGCTGTCTGAGTATAGGAGATAGGCAAGATTCTACTTTTCTTGCCATGAGCAAAATCAAAAACGAGGAAAGTAGGCTGCAAACTATAGGCACATACGTAATTTCCGAAAATAACTGGGAGCTGTTTATGGCACTTAACACAGATAGCGAAGCCGTAGAAGCTCTTAATCATGTATATAGAGACCAGAAAAAAGTGCGTTTCTTTCGCCACGATTACAGGAAAGGGCTGGGGCTATTTAAATATGAAGCCCCTTTTGATTGGTATTGGCTGGGTACTCAGGCAACGCAACACAGCGACACCCAAAATCTTACCACTTTATTGACTGAAATATGCAAGCATGCCCAGCCGAAAAGCATAATATGTTTGGATTTTCTTGGATACAACAGTGTTACTCAAGGTTGGGATTGGCAAATGGTGAAGGAACTATTGGCAACCTTGCCTACTGACGAAGGTTGGCAGGCAAGGGTACTTCAAAAAATAGACCGCACTGCCATGCCCACACCTGTACGTGATGCCATGAACAGCCTGCTCACACAATATGTGCGCACTGATTTAAAAACATTGTATCTAAAATCGGAAACCCAAACGCCTTTAACGCTTTTGCAAAATTGCTGGAACGCCTTGGTGCATTATGCAATTTTGAAATTTGAAGCTAATTCCGAACAGCCTGAAGACTTTGAAGATTGGGAAATAATACCTGATCCTTTGAAATTCGCACTAAAAAATATGCAACGCTTTATACAAGACACGGATCGGATAACTTATGGAGATGTAAGGGCGAATATGCTCGAGCCACACTTGGCGTATGTTTTGCGCAATCTCGAATATGAATTGCAAAATGGAACGGGTGCTGGGCAATACTTTACCGTATTATTGCAAATACAACAAGACGATATATAAATGGCACAGGCAACCCTCCTTAAAATCCACCCTGATAATCCTGAAATCAAAAAAATACTTCAGGTTGTAGAGGTATTGCGCGATGGCGGCATTGTCATTTATCCAACCGATACGATTTATGGTATTGGGTGTGACATCCATAATCAACGGGCTGTAGAGCGTATTTGTAAATTAAAAAATATCAATCCTCACAAAAACAACTTGTCTTTTATTTGTAACGACTTGAGCCATATAGCTGAATATGCCAAAGTAGAAACAGAAATTTATAAAGTAATGAAAAAAGCCTTGCCAGGCGCATTTACGTTTATCTTGCCTCCCAGCCACAAACTGCCCAAAATACTGCACAACAATAAAAAAACAGTCGGAATTCGTATTCCCGACCACAATATTCCGCGTATGATTGTGCAAGAATTGGGCAATCCTATCATCACCTCATCTGTAAAAGATGCAGACGAGATTATTGAATATTCCACAGACCCTGAACTCATTTATGAGAAATACCAATACCTTGTCGACCTTGTCATTGATGGCGGATACGGCAATAATGTTGCTTCGACTGTGATAGATTGCACACAGGGCGAATTTGATGTAATACGCGAAGGACTAGGCGACATTAGTCTGTATGTTTAAGAAAGCTATTTTTTGAAGCTGATATCAGCCAATCCGATAGTGTATTCTAATCTTTGATTGTCTTGGTTATCCCATATTTCCATTTTTATACTTGGATTTGATGCCTGCCAATCTATAGTCAAAAGTCCGAAGTGGTTTTCCATAACAGGACCTTCTATTCTGTTTTTATTGGGTGTTGCAAAATGCCATGCGGAAGAAAGCCCGCTGGAAGTGATGTCATAAATAGGATATAAATTGGGTTCTACGGTTTTTGATACTTCGGCATAATGGACATCACCTGACAAAAATAACACGTCATTTGCTTGTGTTTTTTTGATTAAATCTAAAAAACGTTTCTGCTCGTGTGGAAAGTTTGCCCACGATTCGTAACCATTGAACTCGATGTCGAACTGTGAGCCTGAGCCAATGAGCCTTAAATCAGCAGGTTTTTTTAATTCATTTTCGAGCCAAATCCGTTGTGCATTGCCTAAGAAAGCAGAGTCTTTTTGTTGTTGTGGCGCATAGTCAAGGTCATAAAAATACCGCTTGTCGTGAGCAAATTCGCCATTATATAATTGCAAGTCATCACGAAAAGTACGGTTATCCAACAAGATGATTTGTAATTTCTTGCCGTTCATTTCATAGATATAGGAAGTATAAATACCTGCATGCTTTCGCCTTTCACTGCTTTTGGGTTCGCTAAAAAAAATCTAAGAATATTTCTTTAGACTCCGCTTTGAACGGGTAATGTCTTCCTGCATCATTCCAACCAAAGTCGTGGTCGTCCCACGTAGCTATGACATCTGTATGCTTTTTCAGGTTTTGGAAAGGTGGTTTAGAAGCCAACTTTTGGTATTTTTCACGGAGTGTTTACATGTTTTTAGTGTCCCCGTATATGTTATCGCCCAAAAAGATAAATAAGTCGGGTGTATGTTTGACCACTACATCAAAAATTGTGAGTGGTTGGTCTTCTTTTCCACAAGAGCCAAAGGCTATTTTTGAAATATTTTTTTGCGAAAAGGCAGGTGAGAAAAGACCAGATGCGAAGTATATGCTTGTAAAAGCAACAAGAAAGAAACGTGTAGCCATTTTTTTGGTGCGCTAAATAAAGAGTTCGACAAAGTTAGTGTTGTATTTTTAAAATTCTTAAAAAACAGCTGGTTTTTTTATTTCTATAAATTTTCCGTTGCACAACCTGCGGCGAAAATAATGCAAATTGTATCACTTTGCAACGGAAAATTCACACCACCGCGAAATATCATATTTTCTAAGTAGGCAAGGTTTGCATCTTGCCTGTTTTTAAATTAACAATATTTTTTTGTGAAAGCACTATCTCTATTATGCGGGATCAACATCTACAATAATTTGCACTTTTTTAAATTCTTTTTGTGTTAAAATCTCGTCCACTTTTTCTCGAATGAACAGTTTTACGGCGTTCAAATCCACGTTTTCGCGTTCTATTTTTAGCAATAAATTAAAAAGGTAATGATTGCGCACCCTGTTTACGATGTTGGGTTGTGGGCCCAACACCCTTGCTTTTCCGAGTTTCACTTGTAAGTTTTCAGCCAAGTGCAATGCGGCTTTTTCGCTTATGTCTTTCTCCAAATGTTTGGTAATGATGCGTATAACGCGGGTAAAGGGTGGATAAAAATAATACGACCTGTCCTCTATTTCGGTAAGGTACATGCTTTCATAATCGTGTGCCAAGACTTGGTTAAGAATAGTTTGTTCGGGTTTAGAAGTTTGGATAATAACACGTCCTTTTTTGCTTTTCCTTCCTGCCCTTCCACTTACCTGCAACAACATTTGAAAGCCTCTCTCATGGGCGCGAAAGTCGGGAAAGTGAAGCATTTTATCGGCATCAAAAATACCTACCAGACTTACATTATCGAAGTCTAATCCTTTGCTAATCATTTGTGTACCCACCAAAATATCGATGTTATGTTGCTCAAAGTCATTGATAATTTGTTGATAGCCGTGTTTGGAGCGCGTAGTGTCCAAATCCATACGTTGTACGCGGGCTTCAGGAAAGTGCAGTTTCAAATCATCTTCTATCCTTTCTGTACCCAAACCGATGGTTTCCATGCGCGTACTTCCGCAAACTGTACAGCGTTTTGGAGGCGCTTCTTCGTATCCGCAATAGTGGCAACGCAATGTATGTTCGTGCAAATGATAGGTAAGGCTTACGTCACAATTCTTGCAATCGGGTATCCACGAACACTCTTTGCAGGTCATATAAGGAGAGTAGCCGCGCCTGTTTTGAAACAAAATAATTTGTTCTTTTCTATCCAAAGCCTCTTTCATACCGTCCAATAATTGTGCGGAAAAGTAGCCTTTATTTATTTTTATTTTGCGCTCCTCTTTTATATTTGCCAGCTCGATGGCAGGCAAGGAAGCCTCGCCGAAGCGTTCCTTGAGTTGTACCAGTCCAAATTTTCCGCTTCTTGCTTGATAATAGGTTTCTATGGAAGGCGTAGCCGAACCAAGCAACACTTTGCAATGCTGTAACTTTGCCATCACCAATGCCATGTCGCGGGCATGATAACGTGGCGCAGGGTCTTGTTGTTTGTACGAAGTTTCGTGTTCCTCATCTACAATGATAAGCCCCAAGTTGTCAAACGGCAGAAAGATAGCCGACCTTACACCTACCACAAAAGAGAAGCGTCCTGAAATGATGCCTTGCCAAACCTCCACACGTTCATTGTCGCTAAATTTAGAATGATATACGCCCATAGTTGAGCCAAACACTTTCCGCAAACGCGACACGATTTGCGTGGTTAGTGCTATTTCAGGCAAAAGGAACAACACTTGCGAGCCACTCCCCAAAACTTTTTGTATCAATTCTATATAAATTTCTGTCTTCCCACTCCCTGTAACGCCTTGCAAAAGCACCACAGGTTGTTTTTCAAAAACCTCCATGACGTTTTGCATGGCTTGTTGCTGTGCTTCGGATAAGCGCACTATATATGTGGGTTCAAAATCATAGGCTTCGAAACGCGAAACCACTATTTCAAATTCTTCAAACACATCATTTTTTATCAAAGTGCGAAGCGCAGAGTCCGAAAAGTTTTCAATGTTTTGAAGTTGGGATTTCGGGTAGCCGTTTTCATTCAGTGTCCAGTCTTTAAACACATGCACTTGGCGCAGGTAGGCAAGCAACAAATCCGCTTGACGTGGAAACTTCTCCAACTTCTTCAACAATTTATCTAACTCGCTTTTGGTGAGATATGCTTGTGTGAGGCGTATTTTCTTTAACATCTTAGGCTGATACCTGTCGCGCACTTCCTCAAATACCAGAACCATATCCTTGGTTATCAATGATTTGATAACCTGATAAATATTCTCAGTGTCGATAGCTGCGCCTGCTTCATCATAAGTAGGCGACTCGCCATTTTGCAAAAAAGCCAGTAATTTTTGTTCTTTATCTGTAAATTTCTTTCCTTCAGGGTTTGCGTCCGGACGTAACTGCAGGCGCGAAAGGCTTGAGATTTTTAAGCCGGCAGGCAAGGCGATATTCATTACTTCCCCCACATGGCACATATAGTATTTTGCCATCCAATCAAACATTTTGATTTGGAAAGGCGTAACCATAGGCATGTCATCAAGCAATTCTAATAAATATTTGGGTGCGTAATTCGTAGGTGCATTGCCATGCAAAGTAGCAATAATAGCCGTTAATATCTTCCGTTGCCCAAACGGAACAATCACACGCGAACCCACTTGTACCTCTGTAGCAAGGTGTGAAGGCACACGATACGTAAAATATTGTGGAATAGGCACAGGCAAAATCACATCGGCAAAGAGCGCGAGGGGCGCAAGTTCTTCTTGTTGCATATTACAAAGTTACAGCAAATTTTTACAAAAAAACAAAGTCTTGGATATTTAGACTTCTTGAGCGCGCATTTCAAAATCGTTCCATACACCTCTTTCCAAAGAAAAAACTTTCGCAAGAAATCTTTTGTAATGCACCTAATTCCTTTTCTTTTTGGTATATGGGAGGCGTGCAAAAATACGTGCAAGGATTATTTCTGTATTTTTACCCAGCGAAATGCGCTCTTCCAAACGCAGTGAATACGCCGAGCTATCTTCGTTTTGCCACACCAACGCGCCTGTTTCGCCATCATAAATAGCCAAATAAACACTCACGACCTCCTCGCTTGCAAAGTGGGTTTTGCCATAATTGGTGGTGTATTTATCTTGATACGCATGTACAAAACCGACTATAAGCGCATCTACTTGCAACAGCCGAGCTATTTTTTTCAAAGAATCTTTCAAAACGCTTTCTGAAGGCTGATAGTTGATATCCGCAAGTATTTTGCTTGACTTATCCCAAGATTGTAATTGGGGCGCAGTTGGTTTCGCATAAGTTATCCATAAAAAAGTACATGTGAGGGGGATTTGATAGCCTTCGCGCCGTGCTTCTTCGCGAAGTGTATAAGCAGTGCTATCTTCTGACCGCTTGCTTGCCTGCTCTATAATGACTTTAAAGGGCAGAATAGCTATACTCTTGTGTTTGATTACATATTTTTTTATTTCCTTGTGTTGAAAAATACGGTTTTTTTGAGCATAACCTACAGAAATACATAGAAAGTATAAGAAAAAAAACGTAATATTGCGAAGCATACCTATATTGGATTAAACCTTGATGTTTTTGCAAAAATAGCACAATGTTTGTAATTTTTGGTCATGCTTACATTATTATTTATCCCACACTCAATATGGACAACACACCTGCATTACTCGATGGTTTAGAAGTACTAGAAAAGCGGCTATTAGAAAAAGACCGCGTTTTTACGGTTGGCGACGCATCTGCCATAACAGGCTATCGTACCGACCAAGCCAAACAAGTGCTTGACCGCCTGATAGTCAAATACGATTGTAAGTTGAAAATCACTGAAAATGGCGATTTAATTTATGATTTTGGTACGTATCCGCACAAACGCGGAGAACGCACTTGGGCAGAGTGGAATCGTGGCGCACAAAAGTGGCTCTGGCAATTATTCATGTTTTTGTTCAAAATGTGGATAGCCGTAACGCTGGTCGTTTATTTCGTACTCTTTCTGGTCATTCTTATAGGCATCGTCTTAGCCTCCATAGCAGGCGATAAAGATGGCGATGGCGAAAGCGTAGGCGATGGATTGGGTTCTGTTTTTGGCATATTATGGGAGATTTTCGCATCTGCATTCCGTTGGAACACCCATTCTTACTATACCCATTATACCGTAGATATGCAAGGCTACCCATACCAAGCATACGACCAGATGCCCTCACCTGTAGATAAAACTGCCAAAAGTTTTGTGGCTTCTGTATATGATTATGTTTTTGGACCTGGGCGCGTAGAGCTTCACCCGCTCTCAAACCAACAAGAAGCCGCCGCCTATATACGTACCCAAAAAGGCCTCATCACTGTCCCTGAAATCATTGCACTTGCAGGTTGGAAAGGTGGAGAAGCCGAAAATTTCTTATCTGAAATAGTAGTGCGTTATCAAGGCGAAGCCAAAATAAGCCAAGAAAGCCTGCTTTATGGTGATTTTACCGACCTCGCACGCCAACAAACCACCAACAAAGACGCGCCTGTCGTTTGGTATTGGGACGAATACGAAGCCGAATATAAACTCACAGGCAATACTGTTTGGCGCAACTTCCTGATAACATTTATGGGCATTTTCAACCTCGTATTTGGTGTAATATTCATCAGTTTACAATTAAATCCTGACCAAAGCATACTCAATCTTGGGGCTGAAAGTATCTGGATGTATGTTATTTTGGGATGGATTCCGTTTGCATTTTGTGCCGTATTCTTTTCTGTACCTATCATGCGATGGCTGAATATCGGCTTTGCCCAACGAAAACGCAAAATGGCAAATATACGCAAACGGGTAATGAAAGCCATTTATTTGAGCGACCAAGAAATCATTTCCTTGAAAGAATTGCAGAAAGTCGTCAATAAAGCTAACAACATCGAAAAACTATCGGAAGCTGATATTTCTTATACAATGAACGAAATGATTATTGATTTTTATGGCGACATTGATTTTGATAGCGAAGGGCAAACCATCTATAAATTTACGCGCCTGCGTGAGGAAATAAAAGAAGTGCAACAGCTGCGTGGTGGGCAAAATACAGCACTCGGACAAATAGTATTCGAAACGGAATAGGCTTCTCATTTTGGGCAGGCAAGTTGCCAAATATCTAACCAATCGCCTTGCCTACCCGCCCTTTAAAAAGGACGAAAACCAAATGCGGATTTGCAAAATGGTTGAACCAAGAACCAGTGTCTAACTGAGAACTTAACAGCTCTGGGCGGGGAGGGAGGTTTTTTTATAGCCATTTCTTTTTATAATTTTTGAGAGCGTTGTAACGGATAACACGTATCTTTGCGTTTTCAAAACCATATTTTCTCCCATGAACTCACAAGACCAACGTATATTTGACCTCATCGAGCGCGAAAGAGTGCGCCAAACACATGGCATCGAATTGATAGCCTCCGAAAACTTTGTTTCCGAACAAGTAATGCGGGCTACGGGCAGTGTACTTACCAACAAATACGCTGAAGGGCTACCCGGCAAACGCTACTATGGCGGATGCGAAGTAGTAGATGAAATAGAACAACTCGCTATAGACCGCGCAAAAGAGCTTTTTAAAGCCACATGGGTAAACGTGCAACCGCACTCAGGCGCACAGGCAAATGCCGCTGTCATGCTCGCTTTGTTGCAAGCAGGCGACAAAATATTGGGGTTTGACTTATCGCATGGCGGGCATCTCACGCATGGCTCACCCGTTAATTTTTCAGGCAAACTTTATACGCCGTCTTTTTATGGCGTAGAACGCGAAACAGGCTTGATAGATTGGGATAAAGTAGCCGAAGCCGCCACACGTGAAAAACCAAAATTGTTGATTTGTGGCGCGTCTGCATATTCACGTGATTGGGATTATGCACGCCTCCGTCAAATAGCCGACAGTGTAGGCGCGTTGCTTATGGCGGATATAGCGCACCCCGCAGGATTGATAGCCAAAGGCATTCTGAATGACCCGCTTGAGCATTGCCATGTCGTTACAACTACTACCCACAAAACGCTCAGGGGGCCTCGCGGCGGCATGATTATGTTGCGCCACGACATAGAAAATCCTTTTGGCATCAAAAACCCCAAAGGGCAATTACGCATGCTATCTGAACTATTGGACTCGGCAGTATTCCCAGGTACGCAAGGCGGACCTTTGGAGCATGTTATTGCTGCAAAAGCGATTGCTTATGGCGAAGCACTGAGCGACTCTTTCCTCGTATATGGCAGGCAGGTATGCGCCAATGCGCAAGCCCTCGCAAGCTCAATGGTTGCGCGGGGTTATCAAATCATTTCTGGAGGAACAGATAATCATTTGATGCTCATAGACTTGCGTAGCAAAAACCTTACAGGCAAGCTCGCACAAGAAACGCTCATAAAAGCCGACATCACCATCAACAAAAATGCCGTGCCTTTTGATGATAAATCGCCTTTTGTAACGTCAGGTATGCGCCTTGGCACGTCAGCCCTCACCACACGCGGCTTGAAAACCAATGATATGGAAAAAATAGCGCATTGGATAGACACCGCCCTGATGAAACATGACGATGCGGACACATTGCTTGCCGTGAAAAACGAAATAAATGCTTTCATGCAAGAGTTCCCGCTCTTTGCTTGGTAATACCTTGCCTACCCAACATACAGCATTTTACCTACTGTGTCAGTTTCCGCGAAAACCCATTTTGCTCGTAAGCTAAAAACAAATAAAACATTGATTACCAAAGATTTATATCTTATTAACTTAGCCTTTTGTTTTGGTTTTTAGCTTGTCACGGAAAATGATACAGCAGGGTATTTTAAGAGCAAATATACAACAAACTATAAAAATGATTAGATTTGCAAAAAACACGTATAAAAAATGACAATAGAGGAATTTCAAACTAAATTCAGGGAAATCAAAGCAAAAGGTTTCGTTCCAACAACGAGAAAGGGTTCGACAGGAATTGGGCATACTCTTGAAACTCATTTAGAAATAAATGAAAACAACGAAGCACGCCCCGATATAGAAGGTGTGGAATTAAAAGCGCATAGGTCAAGAGGAAAAAGTCTGATTACACTTTTTACATTTAATAATAAAGTTTGGAAAATGTCCCCGCTCGAAGCAGTTAAGAAATATGGCTCTTTTGATAAAGATGGTAGGCAAGGCTTGTATTATACAATGTCATTAAAGCCCAACAGTGCTGGATTGTTTTTGGAAGTTTCAGACACAGAAATTTCTGTTAGGCATATATCAGGGGATGTAGTCGCTACTTGGTAGCTCAAAATACTTGCGGAAAGGTTTATGCAAAAAATGCCAGCCTTAATGTTCGTTTCCGCATTTACAGAAGAAAGAGATGGCCTGGAGTATTTCCATTATTATCGCTGCTAACTAATGAAAGAAACCTCACCCGAATTATTGGCAGACGAATTCAGAGAAGAAAATATTTTGGTAGATTTGCGATTGCACGACAAAGGTACTTCGGCAAGAAATCACGGAACAGGTTTTAGAACTTATGAACATAAATTGCCTTTTTTATTCAAAAGTATTGAAGATTTAACATAATGAAATACGAAATTACACGAAACAAAAACTACGATTTTATAGGACAACCTTATGCAACAAATTATCCAAATTTGCATAAATATCCCGCAACTATGTTGCCTCAAATTGGTATTAAATTATTAAAAGAATTTAATATTTCAAAAGGTACATTGTTAGACCCTTATTGTGGTTCGGGTTCTTCTTTTGCA
>Ga0163144_10006239_pt1 | contig 26359 bp, 21 predicted proteins | sample OliLak19BULKMAT1_FD_123175 | JGI IMG/M metagenome (GOLD analysis project Ga0163144, IMG submission 123175) | Freshwater microbial mat bacterial communities from Lake Vanda, McMurdo Dry Valleys, Antarctica - Oligotrophic Lake LV.19.BULKMAT1 | ecosystem: Environmental > Aquatic > Freshwater >...
AACCTCTTAACTATATGGCACATACCATGCCCTATAGGTTTGGCTCCATTTACTGGTTTTAATCAACTTTATGGCCGCCGTTAGCTCTTTCTCAGCAGGACTTTTAATAAGTACAATTTGTAGCTGCCTATGATTGATTAAGAATAATTGAACCGTTTGCACCTGAAAAATATTTTTAAAAAAAAATTATTTTATAAATTGTTAAAGGAGACATTAAGTCTTTAACTAAAAGCCACAAATCCCCCTTCCAATGGTAAACTTAACCCTGTTCTCTCAAATAAATTTGAATCGAATCGGAATTAAATATTCCATTTTTGTCCAATCCAATGCATAAATATCAAAAGCTTATATTTGGTGGGCGCATTTACAACCATTGAGATTCGTCTATTCATAAATAAACAGGCAGTTATTTACTTTAAAAATGGAAAGATATTTATTTTTTCAAAATAAGACTCCTTATTCTTGTGAATGAATAAAGATACAAACTATCTATCTAATTCCCTGTTTGACAAGATAACCATAAAAAAAGCCCGAAATAGAAACTATTCCGGGCTTTTTTTATGAGTTTATATTTTTTATGGCCCAACATCATAAGATGCAGACTCCATGATATAAGGATGGTTTATTGCATACAAATTTGCTTTAGAAATTGCATTTAACGAAACATATATAAACAATCCTGCAAATGCTATAGGCATTCCAATTTCTAATAATCCAATACCTGAAGCTGTTCTTCCTACAACACCGGGCATAATCATAAGGTATAAATCTAACCAATGACCAACCAAAATAATACTACCCGCAAACAACAATGATTTAGGATTTCTTTTCGAATTTCTTGTCATTAACAATAGAAAAGGTATAAAGAAATTCATAAAGAGATTTACAAAGAAAATGGGTCTAAAATAGCCATGTAACCTAATTTCATAATAAACTACTTCTTCATGAATATTGGCATACCATATAAGTAGGAATTGAGCTAACCACGTATAAGCCCAGAAAATACAAAAAGCAAACATAAATTTTCCCAAATCATGAAGAATATCAGCGGAAACCAATTCCATATAGCCTTTTGATTTAAGATAAATCGTAAAGAAACAGATAACCGTTATGGAGCTAACAAACATTAAGGCGAAATTATTCACCGTAAAGATGGTGCTATACCAATGCGCATCAACACTCATAATCACTAACCAAACCAAAACAGAAAAGGAAAATCCAAAAATTACCATGAAGGCAGCAGAAAACTTTTCAGAACTAATAAAAAAGTTTATTCCTCCTTGCGCATCTTCATTAAGTGATGCCCTTCTAAGAATAATTCTAAATGTGTACCAGATTAAGACAAACAATGGAACGCCAAACAATAAAAACTTACTATTTAAAAAGGCAGATTTTCCGGCTAACACTTTGTCAAACCCTTTCATACCATCCTTTAGTCCTTCGTTTTCATAATTCACCCAATGGTAAAGATCACCTTTGCCGAAAATCAATACAATCATTAAAATCAGAAGTCCAATGGGTATAAAGCTACTTATTCCTTCTGCGACACGCTTAATAAGTGTTGACCAACCTGCATTTGCTAGATAATTGAGAGCAACAAAAAATAATGCACCGACTCCGAATAGTAAAAAGTAATAACTATTTACAAGCATGTTTGCCCAAAATCTTGCTGTCCAAGATTTTGTGTGTTCTCCGGAATGCTCTGCAACAGCTTCGTGGCCTGTTCCTTCAGAATGCGCTACTACTTCAGTTTTATATTCTGAACTAGCCCCAGCTTCGTGAGATTTTAATTGCATTATTCCAATTACTGAAAGTATAATTCCAACTGCCAGCAATACCACACTTACCATTTTTGAGCGTGAAGTAAACTCAAATTTTTCTTGCTTTATATCTATATGATGATGTGCCATTATTATTTAGTCATTTTAACTTTAGATGAATCTGTTGCTACAACAGCAGATGAATCACTTTGAATTGAAGTACTTGCACCGAGACTTAATTTTTTAACATAATTAATTACCTGCCATCTTTCAGTTGGATTTAGCATGTGGGCATGAGAACCCATCATATTTTTTCCATAAGTAATTGCGTGGAAAATCTTTCCCTCAGATAAAGTCTTGATATAATCAGTCTGGTAATTTTCAAAAGGCGGTTTTGCAAACAATCCTTCTACGATAACTGGTCCATCATTTTTACCACCCTTACCATGACAACTCCAACAATAGATGTTGTAAAGTCTCTCACCTTCAGCCAAATTAAATTCAGTTTTTGTAATAGGATTAATATTAGCTGCAGACGCTTCATATCCATCAGGTGAATCTGGATAGGTATAAATAAAATATAATTGTCCCCGGGCTATAGTCCCAGTAACTGGAAGTCGCATGGTCATACCGGTTGTGCTAAATTGCATATCACGTATTTGAGAATACGGCTCATAACCCTTAGATACATACATATCTGGGGCATATTCAATTCCTGTATTCTCGCCTTCACTTGAGCAAGAAGCAAGTCCAATAACGCCAATAAACAGTGTAATTAGGTTCTTAAGCATGTGTACCTCCTTCTGTAATAAGTTCTGTTGCATACTCTCCTTTGTAATCTCGAATTTCTAAAACTCCATTGGATTTCATAACGCTGTCAATTTCAGATCGGCTTTGATTGTCTAATTTATCAGCGTCAAAGGCAATGATTAATCTGTCGTCAGTTTGACGAAGGTCTAATATGTCTGGTCTAACACCATGTCCCATCTTGTTTCTTGCAAAAAATAGTATTCCCATACCGTAAGCAGTGCATATAATGGTGCATTCAAATACCACTGGAACCATACTTGGTAACATGTGATAATCTGAAGGCTTTCCTCCTATAATCATTGGCCAATCAAAAACCATGGTATAAAATTGGAGCAGTAAACCCAAACAAAAACCTGTTGCACCACATAAAAATGCTGCCACAGTTAATTTGGTTCTGCCTATGCCCATGGCTGTGTCTAAGTGATGTACAGGGTAGGGTGTGTAACAATCAAAAATATCAATTCCTCTCTTTTTGACTTCCACTACGGTGTCCATCAACTTTTGATCATCGTCGAATACGCCGTAGATCAAATTTCGTTTTTCTATTGACTTGCTAAAGCAAAACATACTATTCTTTGTTTTTTAAGATTCCCTTCACTTCTGCCATATTAATGATTGGTAAGAATCTACAGAATAAGAAGAAACAGGTGAAAAATAAACCAAACGTTCCAACGAAAATACCAATTTCAACCCAAGATGCAGAATACATAACCCAGGATGATGTAAGATAATCACGGTGAAGTGAGGTAACAATAATTACAAAACGTTCAAACCACATCCCTACGTTTACAACAACTGATAACATAAAGAGAACCCAAGGTGTCGTTCTAGCCCATTTAGACCAAAATACTTGAGGAGCTAATAAATTGCAGCTCATCATTGTCCAGTATGCCCACCAATAAGGTCCAGTCGCTCTATTTATAAAAGCATATTGTTCATATTCAAAACCTGAATACCAAGCAATGAAAAACTCGGTGATATATGCCAAACCAACCATTGTGCCTGTAAGCATAACAACTTTTGCCATGGCTTCAAGATGACCAATTGTAATATAATTTTGATAGTTTAAAACCTTACGAGCTACAAGTAATAACGTTAGCACCATTCCGAATCCTGAGAAAATAGCACCTGCCACGAAATAAGGTGGGAAGATTGTTGTATGCCAACCAGGAATTACGGACGTAGCAAAGTCCATAGAAACTATCGTATGTACTGAAAGAACCAAAGGTGTTGAAATACCTGCTAAAATAAGAGAAACTACCTCATATCTCGCCCATGTTCTAACCGAGCCAGTCCATCCCATTGAAAATAAATTATACCAGTATTTCTTTGTCTTTGATTTTACTCTATCTCTTACTGTGGCGATATCGGGTATAAGACCAAGATACCAAAACAATAAAGAAACAGAAAAGTAAGTGGAGATAGCGAATACGTCCCAAAGCAAAGGAGAATTAAAATTGACCCACAAAGATCCGAAAGCATTTGGTAATGGAAATACCCAGTAAATACCTACCCAAATTCTACCCATGTGAAAGAATGGAAAAACTGCCGCACAAAGCACCGCAAAAATTGTCATTGCCTCCGCTGAACGGTTGATTGACATTCTCCATTTTTGTCTAAAAAGCAAAAGGATTGCTGAAATGAGTGTTCCGGCATGACCAATACCAATCCAAAATACAAAGTTGGTTATATCCCAACCCCACATCACTGACTTGTTAATGTTCCATACACCAATACCTGTCCAAACGGTCCAGAAAAGGGTTGCAAACAAAATCATTAAACAGACAAAGGATATTGAAAATCCTATCCACCAAGCTCTGGTTGGTTTATTTTCCAGAGGCCGGCATATATCCGTGGTTACATCGCTGTAGGTTTTTCCACCCGTTATGAGGGGCGGCCTTATGGCTGAATCTATTACTGACATTTATATTTTATGAATGATAAAGGTTTTATTTAATAATTTAAACGTTTCTGATTTTTGTTAAGTAGGAAACTGCTGGCTTAACCCCTATTTCCTCAAGCATATGATAAGAACGCTCGTTTTTATAGAGTTTGGAAATTTCACTGTTCGGGTCATTCATGTCTCCAAATACTATGGCATTTGCAGGACATGCGGCAGCGCAAGCGGTTTTGATATCGCCGTCTTTTATTTTTCTATTTTCGCGTTTAGCAGACAATTTACCCGCCTGAATTTTCTGTACACAGAAACTGCATTTCTCCATCACCCCACGTGTACGAACAGTAACATCTGGGTTAATCACCATCTTTCCTAAGTCGTTGTTGAAGTGATTGTCGAATTTGTCGTTATCGTTATACCTGAACCAGTTAAAACGACGCACTTTATAAGGACAGTTGTTTCCACAGTATTTTGTTCCTATGCAACGGTTATAAGTCATTTGATTTAGGCCTTCAGAACTATGGGTCGTTGCTAAAACCGGACAAACAGTTTCACATGGCGCATGGGAACAATGCTGACACATCATCGGTGCGTGCACTACACGAATATTATCATAAATGGAAGCTTCTGATTCTTCAATCTCATCTACCTTTGTAAGATAAACATCTTTTTTAGCGAAGCTATAATAACGATCTATACGAATCCAATGCATTTCACGGCGAAGTCTTATTTCATCGCGGCCAACAACAGGAACGTTATTCTCTATATGGCAACTTACAATACAACTTCCACAGCCAGTACAAGCATTTAAGTCAATAGCCATGCCCCATTTGTGACCTGTTGTATAATCATATTCTTCCCATAGAGAAACAAGATCAGTCTTATTATCATTCCCTACCGAAGGGTTCTTTTTATATTCTGCAAAAGTAGCTTCACGAATATAATCCCTTCCTTCTATGGTATGGTGTGTTTGTGTTTGAGCAAGTAAGTATTCATCACCGGTCTTATCAATAGTAACAGGCCCTGACAAGGTGTAGGAAGTAGTGTCATTAACTAATTTTAAAAATGGATAGGCATTTTTACCAAGATTTTTACCAACCTTTCCTGATTGTGTGCGACCATATCCTAATGCAATTGCATAGGTTCCAGCTGCTTGTCCAGGTTGAATTAATACTGGAATGTTTTCTATTTTATAGCCTCCAACAGAAATATTGACAAGATCATTCTGTTTAATTCCTTTTAGACCTGCTTCGGTTTTGGAAACAGACACATAATTATCATAACAAACTTTTGAAATGGGATCAGGAACTTCATGTAGCCATGGATTGTTAGCCATTGCGCCATCTCTAACACCGACTTTTTGATAAATAACCAATTCAGCTGTATCACTTTTTGGCATTGAAGCCACAATTTTACCTGAAGTTTCAACTAGGTTAGATCCAAAAGAAGGTGCAGAAGCAATGGTTGCTGTTTGAATATATACACCATCATGAACAGATTTATTCCAAAGATCATCGCCAGCTGTTGACCAATTTGATTTGATAAAATTATAAGCGTTTGCTTGGGCATCCGGTGTGCCGGCCCAAAGAAGTATAGATTCAATTACTTGGCGAGAATTAAATACAGGAGAAATTACGGGCTGGGTAAATGAAACTAATCCGTTTTTAGGTTCAGCATCGCCCCAGCTTTCAAGGAAGTGTGTATCAGGACAAACATAACCTGCTAAAATTGAAGTTTCATCTGCTTGATCGGATGTACTTACTACCAAAGTAGCTTTCTTTAGCGCAGATTGTAGTTTAGTGGAATTATAGTACGAATAAACTGGATTAGAATTGATGAAAATTGTAGCTTTTATAGAACCACCATCAAGCTCGGAAACAAATTTTTCAAAATCAGTTTCAACAAATTTTGATTGGTTTGAGAAATTATCTAAATCAATCGTTGAACCATAACTCCCAAGTATTGTATTAATTCCGTTAACAATAATTTGGTTATCAATGTTATTTGATTTTGAAACGACTAAAGCCTTGCCTTTGGCGTCAAATAATTCTTTCGCTGCATTTTTAATGGCATTACCAGCTAATTCAGCATTTTGAACTACAGGTAACTGGGTTGCACCAGATAATTTTGCAAGCTCATTATATAAGGTAATCAAATATAAGCCCTCTTTTGATTCACGCATGGGTATGCGAACATCGGCATTAGAACCCGTTAAGGATAAGGTTGACTCAAATTGAATATGCTTGGAGAATTTACCAGTTTTAGGATTTCTATTTGTTACCCATTGTTTAGTAAATTCTACAGGAGAAATCCACGTTCCTAAGAAATCTGCACCAAAAGAAACAATAACCTCTGCCTTATCAAAATTATAAGAAGGTAAAACACGCTTACCAAATGATTTTTCATTGGCTAAAATAATACCAGAGTATGAAATTGGGTCATAAACTACAACCTGTGCTGTTGGGTATTTAACTTTAAATAAATCCATAGCCTTTTTAAAGGATGGACTATTATTTGTTCCAGTTATGATTCTTATTCCACCATTAAACGCAGCAATAGCAGCCAACTTAGATATGATATCACTATCAATTTTTGCCCAATCTTTTTGCTCCTTATTATCTATTAATGGATTTGCCAAACGGTTGATATCATATAGCGATAGAATGCTTGCCTGACCTAGAGCACACAGCGCACCTCTCGAGATTGAGGATAATTCGTTTCCATCTAATTTAATAGGACGGCCTTCACGGGTTTTAACAATAACACCACAACCAGCATTGCAACCACCACAAGTAGAAGCATAATATTCAGCATTTCCTGGAGTGATATTTTGAGGTTTAACAACATAGGGTATGGCATATTTAACCGGTGTCTTTTGACAGGCAGCCAAGGCTACAGCAGAAACGCTGAAACCGAAATATTTAAGGAAATCACGGCGATTTGATGAAAGGTCGAAGTCGGTAGCATTAAGCGCCTCTTCCAAAGGCAAAGCCTCATGAAATTCGTTTCCCTTGTTCTGTATAAATTCAGGGTGCTTTTCAGCTTCTTCTATTCCTTTCCAATATTGAGTTTTTTGTTCCATTTAATTCTTTTTGATTAATAATGACATTTACCACATTCCAAACCACCATTATCAGCTACAGTATAATAAGTTTTGCCTTCTTTTTTCAAGCGTTTGTGCAAATCTTCATAATACTTATTATTACCTACATCAACGCTCTTTTCTCTGTGACAGTTAATGCACCAGCGCATTTGTAAGTTTGCGAATTGATATACCTTGTCCATTTCTTGAATAGGGCCATGACAAGTTTGACAAACTACTTTACCTATGACAACATGTTGGGAATGGTTGAAATAAGAGAGATCAGGAAGATTATGAATTCTTACCCATTTTATAGGTTTTTGTTTGTAATTTGGAATGTAGGAGTTATCTTCAGGATCCCATCCGATTGCAGTATAAATTTTTGATATTTCAGGTGAAACCTTACCATCATATCTATCACGAAGTGTAATATACTTATGGCAATTCATACATGTATTTGCAGAAGGGATACTTGCCTGCTTGCTTTTTTCTACAGTTGAGTGACAATATTTACAATCCGTTTGCAATTTTCCTGCGTGCAATTTATGTGAAAAATTTATAGGTTGAGTAGGTGAATACGTTTGCTGAACACCAACCTTGTTCATTCCAAATTTATACGCTTTTACAAATCCAAATAAACCTAAAATTGTACCTATTAAAAGAGCTGTAATCGTTGGATTGAGCGTTTTTAGCCAAGGGCGAATCGTCTTTTCATAACGCGTTAATTCCCTTCCTCCTTCAGTGTTATCGTCTATAACCTTGTCAAGATGGCTTTTTACCCTGAAAAGGAAATAAGCAATCACTAAAAATAATATACAAAGAAGTAATATAATTACAAATGTTGTATCGGTGTAGAACAAACTCGGTTTTGAAACCGAGGGATCTACAGATCCAGCCTGGGCAATGAGTGCAGAAGAAGTAGCCAATGCTGCTGCAAGTGCTAGGATTTTTCTACTACTATTTAAATATCTAAACATATAAGGTACAACCTGATTTTTCGGGTGCAAATATAAGGGAGTAAACGTTTGCGGTTCGTTTAATTTTTGCACAATAATGTTTATTTAGATAAATTCTAAATAAACATTAAGGTATTAATTATCAGATAATTAAAATCCATTGATATGAAAAACAAATTTATAATCAAGATGTTAATATCCTTCATCAATCGAACTCTATCAAAAATCATTTTGGCAAAGTTATAAAATTGAAGACTTTTATTTATAGTAATGGCAAAAAAAAATAGATGACAGAAATTTAAAAATCGAATACTGTTTTAAAAAAAACAAAATCCACCATTCACCTATTTCAAAAATATGACATTATAAACTACATTCGCAACTTAAAACAAAACAAAACAAAGATGAAAAAAATCAAAATTTTAAAAATCGCTTTATTGCTTACTGTATTTTCAGTAACCTCAGCTAATCTTTTTGCTCAAAACAAAGACAAAGAAGCCGCCAAGAAAAATCCAACCAAAGTAGAAAGCTTTGCCGATGGAAGAGTCCTTTCAGAATCCGACCTTGGATTTTTAAATTCACTTTTAGGATCAAAAAGCCGTGGCGCAGCCAGTGCTGATGTAACTATTGACGGTACAACTTTTAAAGTTGGTCAAACACTTACCGCCAGTGACGCAGCTAAGGTTTCTAAAGCTGTTGCTAATTCCAAAAAAGACAAAAAAGTAAAAAACAAAGACAAAAGCCGTGGAGATTGTAACTTGTGGTGCTATTATCTATTGCAGGATTCTTACGGTAACTGGTACTACTACTACTATTGCTGTGGTTAATTAAGAATTTTAATTCAATAAAAAAGGGCTGTTATTTACAGCCCTTTTTTATTTAGCAAAAAATTTATTAGCTTAAATTTAAAATATTATTTCACAACTCCTATCTTAATCACCTCAAAATCACTTGGTTTAACGTTTTTCAACATGGCCAATTCAGTATCATTCCATCTTGGATCAGGACTACCTGATAAAAACATATCTGATCCAATGTCTGCTAAAATTAAACCATACGTTTTCATGGCTTTTAGTATGATTTGATTTTCTGTTGAATAGGTCGATATATCAAAACTTGCTTTCAACCTGAGTTTTGCCCCCATGGGGAGGGATGTTCCTAATGTTCCTGTTCCATTTACTTTGTGTCTCGCAGGATCGACATAGCCTGTATAGACTTTTGATTTACTGAGGGTAAAACGCAAGCAGTGGTCTATTTTTCCGATGAGCACTTCTTCAAAGCGAGTTAAGCAAGGCAAAATTGGCAATCCTGCCGCATCTGCTGAAGTCCAGCCATCGGTTCTGTATTGATTAGTATTTAGATTAAACACAGCTCCACATGAGGCTTCCCAACCTGCGCCTACTTGGCTTGAGTTATACATTTCATAGAGTACTTTATTTTCAATATCCACTGTAAGTACATGACTATCACCATTCCCATTGCCTTCAATGGCAGCCTTTAGTGGAATAGGGTAAGGACCAGGCTCACTTTCATTTCCGTAATTTCCGTCGTAACTGTTTGCCCTAAAAGTAATTGGTACTTTTGCTTGATTTCCACAAACCACTGAATACGGAATTCCGATAGGTGCACCATTCCAAAGACCGCTTCCAAAATCTGCATGAATTCCTGCTGAACCAATGGCTGCAATTATTGCAGCTGAATTTGGATCCAGAGCACTTGCTGAGATATCTGCGTTCAGTAAATTATCTACAGGTAATATCTGAATCTTCTCAAATTCGGATAAGGTCGGGCTGCAGCTAGAATTTTTTGGCTCATTTTCAGTGCCTTTCTTGCAGGTAACAAAAGCAAATAATACCAAAAGAGCAAAAATATTTAAGTTTTTATTACAAATCATACAACAATTGTACAATGAAATAAATAGATTAGATGACAATAAAACAAAAAATTACATTAAAATGGCAAGCTATTTTTGTTAAAATACAGAGTCTATAAATTTTCATTCTCTTTACTGAAATACCCTTTATTCTCAACCCTATTAGAAAAGTAGTTAATAAATAAAACAACAAATGCGAGAAAGATAACTGTTTGAAAGCAAACAAGAAACTTTCCTAATCCAGTAACCGGATAAAAATCTCCGAAGCCAATAGAACCGATGGTTGTAAAACTAAAGTAAATTGGATCATACCAGTATTTAAATGGTTGATTAAGGTAATTTCCATGACTATATATTAGAGCGAAGGAGAAGGTAATTTCAAAATAATTTAAAAACAGAAGTAACATAGATCGTCTATATGAACTCGGACTTGCAATGGTATCAGATGCAAAAATTAGTGAAGGCACGTAGAGGATGGTTTCAATCAAAAACCAGATTACAATGGCAAGAAGGGTGAGAAGATCATTAATTTGAAAGTAGATTAAACACAATGGCAAACAAACCTTTAGTGTAATATAAATATCCATGGCTAGGTCATGTGCTTTAGAACCATTCTTACCAAAGATGTGTTTAATGTAAATTCCCGGAAAAAGAAATTGTGAACTTGCCAAAAAAAGTCTAAATATCTTCTCAATTCCAACATCATCATGGTGGTCATTGTTCCAAATTGCTTTAATATTTTGAACTCTCTTATTTAAGGAGCCTCTGGACAAATTATTTTCAGGATTTAAATCTCCAAAAACCAATTTTTGAATAATTTTTTTCACAATATTAAATTTTATTAAAGTAAGATCTTATTCTATTTTCGCCTACTTTCCTTTTAAAACGTACAACACACATAATCATTTTAGTTTAAAATTTTAGCGGTTTTATTGCTCTCTAATTTTTGTAAAAATAATTGCTTTTATTATATATTAAATTTGCGGTGTAATTGAGTGAATACCCTAAATTTATGGATTCTCAAACCTATAACTTATTCATCCAAAACTGCCATCATTATTTCAAACTGATTAAGCATGGCCGGATTCTTTAATTTCTCATAGGCCGAAATCAAATTGCGAATCATTCTTTTCAGGATATCAATGTTATTACATGGCTTAAAATATTCTTCGCGTGGTTCGATATTGACTTGTTTTAAAAAGACATATAAATTTTCGCGAGGAAAAATGGAACCCTTGTTAAATGGATTTATATAAAACTGAACCTTAGCTTTGGGATCAGGATTCATAAATTTGATGTCATTTAATCTAAGCGGTTCTAAATCATTCCCATTTTCAAGATAGCCTACTATAAAATGCTGGGGAAGATTGATACCAAAAACAGGCAATCTTAAGCGCTGTGCCACCAGAAAATAAATAAGGGCTATTGTAATTGGGTTGCCCTTTTTGCGCTCAAACACCCTTGAGAGATAGGAATTGTCAGGATTATGGTAATCATCATTATCACCACTAAAGCGATGAATATCGAAAAAAACATAATTGAGAATTTTTATTTTTTCAAAGGAAGTAAGATCATAATGCATTTCGAGCCAAACATCTAATTTAATTTTATCAATTAGATTATCAATGAATTGTTTATCGGTATCAGGATATTTAATGCGATTTACGATTAGCACCCCTTCTAAAAGATCACTTTGATTGTGAAGTTTCCAGTGCCGTAGTTCTGAAGACATGGACTGTGACTGTATTTTTTTGATAATTTCATCAATACGCCGTTGCCTCAGTTCATTCACATCATCAAAATCAATATTTTGTTCGAGGGAAGAAATCACTTCTACGCCTAATTGAAAAAGCCGCTCTTCTACCTGACTAACAACTTCGTTGTCTGTATCATCAAGTAAATAGATAAGTGCCTTTATTTCAGACTCGTTAATCAAAATTTATTTATTTCTTCTTTCCTCTAAACGAAGATTTAGCTTTTGGATTGTTCTTGGTTTCTTTAATTATTTCCTCGCATGCTTCAAGGGTGAGTGTTTTTGGGTCAACACCTTTCGGAATTTTATAATTTTCTTTATTTTGGGTAAAATAAGGACCAAATCTACCATTTAAAACAATAATATCATTGGGGAGTTCGAGAATAAATTTTTCGGCATCGGCTTTCCGCTTTGCCAAAATTATTTCTACGGATCTCTCTGAACCTACAGTATATGGATCATCTTCTTTGCCTAAAGAATAAAATTTACTGTCATGTTGCGCATAAGGTCCAAATCTACCAATCCCAATTTTAATAGGTTTCCCTTCAAATTCATCCAGAGTTCGCGGCATATCAAAGAGGGAAAGGGCTTCATCAAGCGTAATGGTATCAATGCTTTGTCCTTTTTTAAGTTTGGCAAATACAGGTTTAATTTCATCTGCACCATCACCAACTTGTATCATCGGCCCATAACGTCCGATTTTGGCAAAAACTGGCATTTGAGTTTTTGGATGCAATCCTATTTCTCGTTCTCCAGTTACTTTTTCTGATATTTTGAGTGTGGTATCCACCATTTGATGAAATGGATGATAAAATCCATCCAACATTTTGGTCCAACTTTGCGCACCTGATGCTATCTCATCAAATTCCTTTTCAACTGATGCCGTGAAATTGTAATCCATAATCTGATCGAAATTTTTTATTAAAAAATCGGTCACAACACAACCTATATCTGTAGGAAAAAGTTTATTTTTTTCAGCTCCTGTGTTCTCAGTTTTTGTTTCAGAAGTTATTTTTCCATTGACCAATTTCAGTATATCGAAACTGCGTTTTGTTCCTTCGCGTGATTCTTTCTCTACATAACCACGCTTTTGGATGGTACTTATTGTAGGCGCATACGTAGATGGTCGTCCAATCCCAAGTTCCTCAAGGTCTTTTACCAAACTTGCCTCTGTATACCGAGGTGCAGCTCTGGTAAACCTTTGTGTTGCGGTAATGGCCAAATTATTTAACACGTCTCCGTTTTTCATGGCAGGCATTAAACCACCATTTTCTTCATCCTCTTCACTGCTTTCATCTTTGCCTTCGAGATACACTTTTAAAAAACCTTCAAAGGTTATAACTTCTCCAGAAGCAATTAAAACTTCTTTATTCTTGGTAATATCTATCCTTACTTCCGTTCTCTCAATTTTTGCTTCGCTCATTTGTGAAGCAATGGCGCGTTTCCATATCAAATCATACAATCTTTTTTGCTGATCATCGTCACCAGCTCCTCTATTCTCAAAATAGGTTGGTCTGATGGCTTCGTGGGCTTCTTGAGCACCGGCACTCTTGGTGATGAATTTCCTTGGATTGCTGTATTCTTTACCATAAGAGGAAATAATTTCATCTTTGGCCGTTGTTAAAGCCAATTCGGATAAATTTACTGAGTCGGTTCTCATATAGGTGATATGCCCGGCCTCATAAAGACGCTGGGCAAGTGTCATGGTTTGAGAAACTGAATAACCTAACTTCCGGCTTGCCTCCTGTTGAAGGGTAGATGTTGTAAATGGTGCGGCAGGCTTCCGTGTACCAGGCTTCACATCCACGGAGTTAACTATAAAATCAGAGCCTATACAGCTCTCAAGAAATTTGAGAGCATCCTCTTTTTTATCAAATCTCCTAGGAAGTTCAGCATTAAATTTTTTGCCATTGAACTCAAATTCAGCAACTACCCTGAAGGCTGATTTAGATGTAAATCCTATTATTTCTCTTTCACGTTCAACAACCAATCGCACTGCAACACTTTGAACCCTCCCCGCAGACAAGGATGGTTTGACTTTTTTCCACAAAACTGGCGAAAGTTCAAAACCTACCAACCGGTCGAGTAGTCGGCGCGCCTGCTGCGCATCTACAAGATTTTTATCAATATCCCTCGGATTGTCAATGGCCTTTAAAATGGCAGGTTTTGTTATTTCATGAAAAACAATGCGTTTTGATGATTTACTGTTTAGTCCTAAAACCTCTGATAAATGCCAAGAAATAGCCTCTCCTTCACGATCTTCATCCGATGCCAACCAAACCATTTCAGAGCTTTTTGCCAATTTCTTCAACTCATTTACAACAGCAGTTTTATCATCAGGGATTATATATTTTGGCTTAAAATGATTGGCTATATCAATAGCATCGTCGCCCTTATCTAAATCACGAATATGACCAAAACAGGATTTTACCTGATAATCACTTCCAAGAAATTTTTCAATGGTCTTAGCTTTGGCAGGAGACTCAACTATTACAAGATTTTTTGACATGTATTATGGAATAACTATAAATTTTTTAGTAACTAACTGACCACCTATTTTAATCTGCGCAAAATAAATTCCCGCTGGCATGTATGAGATGGTATAATTTAATTCGGAGCCTTTTGTTTGCGTAAGAATTGAATGATTTTCATATTCTTGGCCAGAGATACTATATATTCTTAGGCCTTCAAATGATTTGCCTTTTGTATCAATATCAACATAAACAGATCCTTTGGATGGATTTGGATAAATTGAAACCATAAGGTGACTTAAAGTGCTATTTCTTAAGGAAGCAGGTAAAACGGCCTCAATATTGACATTGTCTAAAAAAATGCTATTTCCACTTCTGCTGCGCGCTTCAAACTTTACCAGTAGGTTTTGAACAGATTCATATTTAGAGAGATCCAAGGATAATTCTTTCCAATCAGCTTGAGTGGTAGGTGTCCATCCAGACTCAACTACTTTATCAACCCCAAGACCAGAAGCGTTGGTATATGCCTTTAAGGCAATCCAAGATTGACCACAATTTATACTCACCCAAACGGTAAGAATTTCGTTTGCTGATGTTGATGCCGGTCTGTAAGCCACTTTAAATCTAAGAATCGGCTGACGTCCTTTTATGGAAGTCATATCAAACGGTGGCGATTCTAAGGCGTAGAGTGCATTATTAAGAGTACTTGCATCAATATTGGCTTTCACACAGGCAGTACCCTCATATTTCTCTGCAGTGATTCTTTTCCATCCATAATCTCCAGTGTCAGGGGCTTTCCAAGTGCTTGAAAGCACATCAGCACTCTCAAATCCTTCAGAAACAGGAGTTATGGTAGCCGAAACAGTTGGGATAACTGTAATGAGTTTATCGATAATTTTTGTATTATTTCCTTGGGCGTTGGTAACTGTAAGGGTTACCTTGTATTTGCCAGAACTAGAATACACGATTGTAGGGTTGCTTAATGTAGAACTTACAGGAGTACCACCTTCAAATGTCCAAGCATAATTTGTTACAGTGCCATTATAGGAATAATCTTTATATGTAACACCGCTGCCTTGGCAAACTGTAAATACATTGTTTGCTGTACTAAAATCGGCAATTGGAGCACAACTTGGATTGTTAAAAACGCCTGTTGCGGTCATATTAGCTGCAGAGACATTCAATCCACGCAGATTATTTTTCGAAAATGAGTTATCTACGACTGCCTTTTGGCCTTTGGAAAACATATTTTGACAAGAACCCGCATAATCCATATAATTTTCTACTTGGTCCAACTGATTAGGAAAATCATTGCTGCATGTATTATTGGTAAAAGGGCATCCGGAATTATCGGAACTAGCCGTTGCCACAGGAGGAGTATCACACACAAAATCGCCTGAATTGCTGCAATTTCCACCACAACCACCCTGAAATGGATGATATAAGCCTAACCAATGTCCTGCTTCGTGAATAAGTACGGATTTCCAAGCTTGACCCGCAGCCAATCCTATGGTTCCAACATAATCGGCTCTAATTACAATGCCATCAGTGGTAGAATTGGTAAAGGAAGGCAGGGTTGCATATCCTAAAACCTTTGAAGTAGGCGTGGCGTCAAGGGCAATGTATTTAATAACCCAAATATTCAGATATTTTCTATAATCCCAACGAATAAGAGCCTTTACAGCATCATCTCCGCCATCGGTAAGATAAGAAAACGTTCGGGTAATGCCTTCTGTACATTTGCCATTTGGATCAATTCGAGCCAATTTAAAATCAACATCCATATCGGCGGCAACCGATTTAAAAATATTGCGGGTATTGCCAGTATCCTTATTCATTCGCTGATACGCTGCGTTTAAATTTTTAATCTCATCCTCTATCTGCGCTTTCGAAATGTTTTCTTCGCCGTAGGTATGAATAACATGAAATACAACAGGAATTGTTCGGGTTGTTCCTTTTTTTGACAAGGGAGTGCCTGATCCATTCACTTTCTCTAAATCACTGTTATAATCTGCAATAGATTTCAGTAATTCAGGATTTAATTTCAAAAGTTCTTGTGTGTAAGCATCCGTTCCACAGGAATGATTTTGAGCCGATGAATGCGTTGGTGATATGAAAATCAACGCACTCAATATGAGGATTATGGTATATTTCATTAACTTGTATTGGTTGTTTAAAATATTTCTAAAAGTCTGCAATATTAGTCTTTTTAAGATTTGTTATGAATCATTGAATTAATTTTTACCGAATTAAGAAGTAACTTAAATAAAAATCAGTATGAAATAAATCAGAAATATCAATTATAAACGCCTTAATCAGCGCAACTTTCTATTGGAAATATGGATAGGATGGCATATTACAGAGGCGTTAGCAACTGACGAGCGCTTTCTAATATGGACTCACCAAACATTTTGCCTCCCATCATTTCTGCAATCTCATTCACTCTCTCTTCGTTCTCCAATTCTCGCATATCTGATGAGGTTGAGTTATTAATCTGCTTCTTGTAAACAAAGAAATGTCTTTTTCCTTTTGACGCAATTTGCGGTAAATGCGTTACGACTATTAATTGCATATTTTTTGACATAGCATCCAACATCTCCCCCATCTTAAATGCAACTTCCCCGGAAACGCCAGTATCAATTTCATCAAAAATAATGGTTGGCATGATGTTCTTCTTAGCCAAAATAGCCTTAAGTACCAGCATGACTCTTGATATTTCGCCACCAGAGGCAATGTTTTGAATTGGGTTGAACGCTTTTCCTGAGGCCGGTGAATACAGTACATTTGTATCATCTATTCCGTAAATTCCTAAATCTTTTTCAGGATGGGAGTTTAAATCAACTTTTATTTTTGCGCCGGGCATACCGAGGTCTATTATCATTTCATTGATTTGACTTTCCAGAGAAGTACTAAATTCAAAACGTTTTCTTGATAAAAATTCAGCCAGAACTTTACATTCATTTAAAACGATTTCTCGTTCACTTTCTAAGTTATGGATTTCAGCATCGAGCGTTGCAAACTTTCTAAGTTCATCTGAAAGGCTATCGCGTTTGGCAATTAAATCCTCTTCCCTGTGTTTTTTGGAGAGATTATGTAAAAAGGTAAATCTTTGGTTTACTATCTCGAGGCGCTCAGGATCTGCATGGGTTTCATCTGCAAGCTTCTTTATTTCAGAACCAATATCCTTAAGATTAAAATAGCTCTCATTGAATTTTTCCGAAATCTCATCAAAGCGTTTATCATTCTTAGAAACCTGAAGCAATTGATTTCTAAGCACCGCTAATTGATCAATAAGAGCTACCTCAGATTCCAGCAAATGGTTCGTAATATCAGAGAGCGTTTGCAAATTGCTATCGGCATTGCTCAGCACCAGCAATTCTTCTTCAAGATTGGCCGTTTCACCTTCCACCAAGTTGGCAGATTGTAACTCTTCATACAAAAATTGCTTGTAATCCCTTTCTTCAATACCGCGTTTTTCGGATTCATGAAGTTCAGCTAATTTGCGGTTAACAACTTTTAAGTATTCGTATTTTTGTTTGTAATTGAGTTGTTCTTTTTGGATACCCGCAAAACTGTCCAACACTTTAAATTGAAATGATTTTTGAAAGAGATCGAGGTTATCATGTTGAGAATGTATATCAATCAAATATCTTCCAATCTCCTTGAGCTGAAACAATTGTGCTGGGGTATCATTGATAAATGCCCGCGATTTACCTGAAACAGATATTTCTCGTCTTATGACTAATTCCGTGTCATAATCAAATTCATTTTGAATAAACCACGACTTCAAATCATAACCCTCTATATTAAAACAGCTTTCAATAATGCACTTTTCTTCATTCTCTTTCACCGCTACCGTATCTGTTCTTTCCCCAAGAATTAAACCCATAGCCCCCAATAAAATTGACTTACCGGCACCGGTTTCACCCGTTATCACATTAAAAGTTTGGCCAGGTGTAAAAACGAGGTCTTTTATCAAGGCATAGTTTTTAACCCTTAATTCGGTAAGCATAGCGGCAAAATTAATGGATGTAAGGCGATATTGTTAAAATGATTTATTAACTAACGGAGATTTCGATTGTAATATCTTCATATATCAAGATATTTCTGGCTCTGTGATCTTACATCGTTTTGTCTTTTAGAACGCTCTCTTTTCTATTTGTTGTGCAGAAAGTAACAAAAATAGGTACTATTGAAACCAACATTTATTATCACAAAAGACTTCTCCTATTCTTCTCCTCCAACAAAAAATTTGATAATTGTCCTTTTTAAATCTTAAAAGTCTTCTTTTTCGCCAACTCTTTCTATTGCCCTCCCTTTGTATAGTATCATTTCAGATTTAATAAGGTTTTAGCAATACTATTTCGTAATTCAGAAGATACCATTGTTTCATTGGCGTATTTCGACCAATTATTTATCTCATCATTTATTTCATTAATAATTTCATTAGCCTTTTTACACCTTATAGATGCAGCAATAATCTTCAAATCTTCTTTAATAATATCCTTTCGTTTGCCATTTATGCTTAAGGCATGCTGACTCACCCATTCGCTGCCTGGTCGATAAGCATGACATACATCATAGGCGGGTGAGAGTTCCCAATTTCCGCCTTGTTTTAATAGAAATGAAAAGTTTTTGGTATGGTCATCACAGTTTCGGGCAATTACGTTAAATGCCATTCTGCGGAACATTTGCTCCATATCCTGATATGTTAATCTTAATTCACGCATGGCTTGGAATAATTGCTCATAACTAAAACTACTCATTAAATTAAAATCGAAATGTTTCAATGCGCAAAAAGTTTGAACATGGTGTTTTGTTTCTCCCCCTTCTCTATCAAATCTTTTGGTTATAAAGTGCGCTCTGCCATTTTCTTCCAGCAAACGTGAAGGCATCATTTCGATCCCACAAGCTAAAGCCATGTTATAATAGGCCATCTCCACTCTTCCATACCCTTTACTTTCACCTAATTGCACATCGCTAACGCCGTCTAGTTTAATTAACCAATGTTCAAAGCCATTTGGGGCATTGGTTTGACCTGATTTAACTTCACCTGTTTTTTCATTATAAGCAATCACGGCTTTGGGTCTTGCACCACCTGCCGAAGTGCCTATCTTTAAAATCTCCATGACGGCTTTTTCTTCGTCTTTTTGCAGATTGGCCGTGAAGGATTCTCTTTTGGTTAACATTTTCTGAGCAATATCTACAAGACTATTGATTTCAATAGAAAATGTTTTTTTACTTTCCTTCATTGTAGTGGGTTCAAACTCTAAAGCTCCCATTCCTCTGCTACCTATAAAACAGAGCATTTCTATTGGATTCATGCTATCCTGTTCTCTACCCTGTTGGGCTAACCACATATTAATAAGTTGATTTCCATATTTATCGGGAAGAACGTCTGCTAATAACCCAGGTAAACCTTTGAATGTATCAAAGTCCGCATTATTATCTTTTCGAAGTTCTGCAAAAGAGAATATTTTCTTTGTCGAATTAATTGGTAGTTTTACTGGTGCTAACTCCCAGTTGTGTTTTTTGAAATTAGTCTCATATTCAAAACTAGCTAAGCCTGTTTTATCATTCCATGCAACTGCTCCAACAAGCTCTCCCCATATTTTCACAAATGCTGTATTCATACTTATAAATCGGCTTCGTTTGTTGAATCCTCTTCTTTTCCACTTGCTCTTTTGCGTTTATTCTGCTCCATTCTAGCTAATGCCATTGGACTCACAGTTTGTTGAATACTAAAGACATCCATTATGTGCAGTTGACCCAATACTCTCATTACTTGAATTAAAGTAGCCAATGTGACCGTTTCGCCTCGCTCCAACAGACTCAAGGTAGAACGACTTATACCTGCTGCCTTTGCAAGCAAATCCTGGGTTTTATTTTGCTCCATGCGATGGTTTTTAACAAAAGCTCCAATGTATTCTGCCAATGCCTTATCGTTCATTGAATTCCAGTTTTTGAATGATATATCAGTCATAAAGTTCCTTTTTGTGTATTAACGAATGATTATTCATGCAAAAATACACTTAATTTTCAATAAACAAACTTTATGAATGATTAATCATGCACTAACATCTATTTAGGCAATTAAAGAATGATATATCATTCAAAATTTAAACAATAGGCTGCAAAAAATCAGGATAATTGCCATTAGGAAACCGGTTCAATCAATTTACCAGATAAAATTAACCACCGCACAAATATCCCATTTCTTATGAGAATTAACAGAAACCCCAATTTTACTGTACGATTTATCCAAACAAATTTTTCTGTGTCCGAGGCTTTGCACTTTGTCATCTATAAGCAGTTGCAAGGCAATATCTTTACCAGTATCCATGCCGTAAGAACAACATTCTGCAAAGTTTCCATCAAAACATTTAATTCTTTGATGACCAGTTGTTCCTGCTTCTCCTTGCTCTTTTGCGAAGCATTTAGCATTTTTATAGCATGCGGAATCGAAACTAAGGACGCTCACAGCCTCCATAGAATTTAAATGCTCTATCAGGGATTTCCGATATTTAGAATCCTTTACGTAATCGCCATATTTTTTTGTGCCATAATAATTTAGTACTTCATTTTTAACAAATTCCACAGGAAAGAGTCTACATAGGTTGATATACAGAATCGTTTCCTTCTCAACTTGCGTTAAATAAGAAATCTCATTGCCTGTATTTGCTTGTGCAATTTGAGCACTTGTCCAATTTTGGGCATCGCATACCCGTGAAGTACAAACAATTAAAAGTAGAAATAATAATTTTTTCATTTTTGGGCTGTTTAAAATCAATTTAATCATATTGTTAACGTTCTTCTATTCTACTTCGTACTTTTCTACCAAGTCAAGTGATTCTAAAAATCGGTTTGCATTGCTCAAATGTACTTTCTGCTTTTGTTCCGGCATCTTATCAAAACTTTTAATTAACATTCCTAATCTTGGGTTTTTCAGAAAAAAATCTCGGTGAACATGCATAAATCTCCAAAATAATCCATCCCAAGTATTTTGCCATTCCCCTTTCTTGAAATCACTCATTTTCATCAGGTAATTACTTCCACTTATGTAAGGTTTTGTAGCCATTAAACCTCCATCCGCATATTGGCTCATTCCATAAACGTTAGGTACCATCACCCAATCATAGCTATCTATAAATAATTCCATAAACCATTGATACACCTCATCGGGATCAAATTCGCATAAAAGCATAAAATTGCCTAAAACCATTAAACGTTCTATATGGTGACAATAACCAGTTTCCAGAACCTTTTTAATGGTATTGTCAAGCGGCTCTATTCCAACTGTACCATTCCAAAATGAGGCAGGAATTTTACGTTTAAACCCCCAATAATTTTTGGTACGTTCATCTGTTCCTTTAAGCCGATAAACCGCCCTAATAAATTCTCTCCAGCCTATTATTTGTCTTATGAAACCCTCCAACGAATTGAGTGGGATTTGATGCGATTGAGCGTAAAATATAGCCTCCTCAATCACAAATTGAGGGGTTAAAAGCCCAGCATTAAGCATTGGCGTTAAAACACTGTGATGCAAAATATTTTCTTCCGAAACTATTGCGTCCTCGTATGAACCGAACTCGGCAAACCGAGATTCAAAAAAACTTAATAACCAGTTTTTGCTTTCATCAAAGGTTGTTGGATATTTAAAATTGTTGTTTAATTTTCCATAATTATCTGGAAAATGTTTTTGAGTGTAAGCTATTGCTTCCTTATAAAAAGCATTTGGTTTTAAAAAATCAACTTTAGGAGGCGTCTTCCCTTTTGGGTATTTCAGACGATTTTCATTATCATAAGTCCATCTGCCGCCTTTAGGCTTTAAGTCTTCATCCAATAAAATATTTTTAGTGAGTCGCTGATGTTTGTAAAAATCAGTTTGATATATGCGTTTGTTGTCAGAAAAGTATGTTGCAATTTCCTTCGGCGAATTCAGAAACGAAGTGGATGGATATTTATCACAGCTCATATTAATTTTCTTGCATACTTTGGCAATTCTCTGCTCCAACCAGCAATCCTCAGGATCAATGTATGAAATAGAATTTACACCAATCAACTTCAGATGAGGAATCAGTTTTCTTATATCCGATAATTCGTCGATTGTATTGATATATAATACTTTTTTATTTTTTTCTTGTAAATAATTTTCATAAAACTTCATGGATGCTCTATGAAAGGCTATTTTTTGTTTGTGGAAATTATATTGTTTAAAGAATAACCATTCTTCAACGAGATAAATAGTTTCACATTTTGAAATGAGCACATTTTGCTCAAACAGCTGATGGGGAAAAAGAATACCAATGTTACTCATATTTTATACCTACCACTTCTACATTTATCGCTACAATATTTTACTTCATCCCAAACCTTTTCCCACTTTTTGCGCCATGAAAAAGGCCTACCACAAACTAGGCAATTCTTTGTAGGTAAATTTGTCTTCTCTATTTTTTGCACGGCTATTGAGTCAGTTAATTTCTCAAATAAATAAAATTAGAATTCCATTGTTCTGAGCGATATGTTTTTTTACTAAACAATAAGTGTTTTAAATATTGGCAGCACACCTTAAATTTGAGGTAGATTGCTTGTAAATACTAACGCTTGCTTATCTTATTCATCGAAATGCTTTTTTGCCGAGTACATTTAAAACGACTTATTTCAGGTGATCGCTTTTGAGAATGCTTTTGACTTACTCCACTTTGTACTCTTTTTCGCCATAAAATAAAGCTACTTCTTTTGAGTTCTCTTCTCATAATGGCGATAACATCACTTTCTGTTTTCAAAAATTGGGCTTTAATGGCTTCAAAAGGTGTTCGGTCTTCCCAAGCCATCTCGATAATTCGGTCAATATCAATTTCAGTCATATAATTTCGTTTAAAAAGAAGTGCGCAGACGGTTTACACTTACCTCTGAGCCTTTAGCAAGCATTATAGAATCGGGCTGAACATAACTTAAAAAAGAAAAATCGCTACCATACATCGCCTCGAAATCACAACCAATGGAATAATCTAAAACTTCATGTATAAGCCAACTTGGATGGTTTACCTTATACTCCTGTGAACTATGATCGCTAATTTTTGTGTAACCATAATAATGCTCGAAGATAAACTCTTCAGCACTTCCTGCCAACATACTGCTGCTTGCAAGGGAGGCCATTACCTCCAAATGATTCCAAACATTTTTAATTTTCCATTCATATCTCACTTTTTTTGATTTGTTCAAAGTAACAATCTCATTTTTGGTAGGGATAGCCGTATAATGTTCTTTATATAGTTTATTGGCTAACCAAGCTACTGGCCGATATGGCACTGTTTCATTTATAAAAACCACGCCTCTTTTTATGCTATCACCTTCAACCCTTTTAACGTAAAAACGAAGATTAATTTCTTCGAAAGTGCCAAGAAAAGGAATTGGAATATGAAGGAGACTTGTTTTTTTAAACATAAAACCAACAAGGCTTACTAACGCTTTTCCATCAAATAAATCTAATTCAACCCCTTTAGGCAAGTAAGGCTTTAAGATTGCGGGACTTACTGCGTAATTTGCCATAATCAAATCTTCCCAAGTGGCTGTTAAAAAAGTTCCTTTCATCTATACTACCAAAAAATAATTTCCTTTAACAAAATGCTTTTCTAAAGCAATTGTTAGGTTGTTAAAAATTCCCTTTATCTGCTTTTTAAAATAAAGAGCATTTGCGATTTCACAGAGAAAGCCAAAAGGTGCGTAATAATTAAATATGTTTGTCATAGAAACGAATCCCTTTATTTCTTCAATTTTATGCTTATCCAGCCAAAGTGAAGATGCGCCAATTCTATCATGACTAAGAAAGCATTCATCTTCGCTAACACGCGCAATTTCTGTTATCCACTCTAATTTTATCCCAAACAATGAAACTTAATTGGTAATAATAATACCCAGCTATATTTTACCTTAACCACTTTAACGGCAACTTGAAGCCAAAGACAGTTTAACTCTATTTCTATTAATTTTTCAGGTGTCAAAATAAAGTGCCAAACTTCTGAAAAGATTAAGGGAACTTTTTTGGTTTTGATGAATTGATAAGACGACACCTATAAATTTTATCTATTTTGGAAGCTGTTTAAAATCAATTTAATACTTGGTTATAGATAATAACGTTTTGATTCTGTTTTTGTTTATGAAAAGATCTTCTATTACAGAGGAAGTAAAACATCTTTTATCAAGAATTAACAAACAGTTCAAAGCCATCTGAATTTTTATAAAGTTTCTTTTTAATAAGTCCAAAAGAATCGAATATTAAGTCGAGGTCAATATTGTTATATTTATTGATGCAAATAGCTATCAGAACACAAATAATTTAAAGAACGAACCGCACAAAATAATAAACAATAATTCTAAAAATAATCACTGACCAAAATCATACACCTTATGATCTATATCAGGATTTAAATTAAAAATCAAAAGTTCCTTTGAAAAATTATTAGCAACGAACATGCCATTCTTTCATCACTTAGGAATAACCCCTAAAAAACGTCATATCGTATTTAGACAACCCAACGGAAAATTGTACCATGAAGAACTTTTTGGTACAGAAGGATTCGCAGGGATTTCGTCTTTGGTTTATCATTTAAACCCGCCTACTATGGTAAAGGAACACGGCAAGCCATACAGTGTTCGGCCAGAAATTGCAGTAGAGGATAATTTACAAGCAAGAAGTTATCTTGGCTTTGATGTAAAGTCTGAAGAGGATTATCTGGAAAGCAGAAAAGTGTTGTTTGTAAATGATGATCTTCAGATTGGTCTTGCCTTACCAAGGAAAAGTACCACAGACTATTTCTTTAAAAACGCAGACGCCGATGAAATGCTATTTATCCATAAAGGATCAGGCGTTTTAAAAACGATGTATGGTTCTGTTGATTTTGAGTATGGCGATTATGTTATTATTCCAAGAGGTACAGTTTATAAGATATATTTTAAAACTTCCGACAACAAAATTCTGTTTATAGAATCAAGCAGTCCGATAGAAACCCCAAGGAGATATCGCAACCAATATGGTCAGTTTATGGAAAACTCACCATTCTGTGAACGGGATTTCAAATTGCCCCATTCCCTTGAGACACACAACGAGAAAGGCGATTTCCTTATTAATATCAAAAAACGAGGACTCATTTATCCCTACGTTTACGAAACCCATCCATTTGACCTAGTAGGTTATGATGGTTGTTGCTATCCGTATGCATTCTCCATTTTCAACTTTGAACCAATTACTGGTAGAATTCACATGCCACCACCAGTACATCAGCAATTTGAGGCAAGAAATTTTGTTGTTTGTTCATTTGTTCCACGCATGTATGATTATCATCCTGAGTCTATTCCGGCTCCTTATCACCATAGCAATATAGATAGTGATGAACTTCTTTACTATGTGGATGGCGATTTTATGAGTCGTAACAATATTAAACAAGGACAAATAACATTGCATCCCGGCGGATTACCTCATGGGCCTCATCCAGGTGCCATTGAGCGCAGCATTGGCAAAAAAGAAACCAATGAGCTCGCTGTGATGATTGACCCTTTTAATCCAGTAAAAATTACCAAAGAAGCCATGAATATTGAAATACAAGATTATTACACGTCTTGGCTTCAAAAACCCTCAGAACCCGAATTAACAACAACGCTCTAAATCACATTAATCAACTTACGACTTACTAAAATGGACAATTTAACAGCAGTAGAAAATTTTAACTACTCCGAAACAAAAAAAATATTTGAACA
>Ga0163144_10006240_pt1 | contig 26353 bp, 11 predicted proteins | sample OliLak19BULKMAT1_FD_123175 | JGI IMG/M metagenome (GOLD analysis project Ga0163144, IMG submission 123175) | Freshwater microbial mat bacterial communities from Lake Vanda, McMurdo Dry Valleys, Antarctica - Oligotrophic Lake LV.19.BULKMAT1 | ecosystem: Environmental > Aquatic > Freshwater >...
TAATTTTTCATCTGGGCATTGCATTCGGAATGGGCTTATTTACGTTTGGAATTATTATGTGTTTGGTTTATTTGTTGTTTTTGGATGTTGAGCAGATTGATAGGTTGAAGAAGAGGTTGCGGATATAATGTTGATGGATTCGAAACTTTATTTTGTTAAACTAAGAAAACGAAAAGTAATGTGCAACAATGTGGCTAAAGCCGTAACTCTTATATTGTATTTACTGTCAGTTAAATCTGACAGTATTTTTTTTTTGTAATCGGGAGCAAATAAATTGTCTGATTTTAATTTTAATCAAACCGCTTAATCTTCAAAAGCTCAATATCGAAAACAAGTGCACAAAATGGTTCAATTGGCCCGCTGCCTTTTTCGCCGTAAGCTAAAACGTGCGGCATGAAAAAACGATATTGTCCACCTGTTTCCATTAAAACAATTCCTTCTTGCCAACCCGGAATAACTTCCATTAAATTGAGCATCATTGGTTTTTGTGATGGCACTGTACTTTCAAATTCACGTCCATCAATAAAACGACCTGTGTAGTGCACTAATACAGTATCTGTAATGTTTGGTCTTGGACCATTTCCTTTTTTAAATACCATGTATTGTAAGCCTGATTCTGTAGTAAAAACACTATCGCGTTCTGCATTTTCTTTTAAAAATAATTCGCCGTTTTCTAAATTTAGTTTGGAATAATAATTGGCCACTTCGGTTCGTGCTTCAACAAGCGATACAACTGGATTTACATTTTTAATTCCATCTCTTACTCCTTTCACTAACATCTCAACATCTACAATTTGGTCAATGCCACGACCGACTAAAGAGCCTACTAATACATAACCTTCTTCCATTCCAATCGCATAACTAGCATCAATTTTTGGAATGGCTTCTTCGTCTACGATTCCATTTTCTAGTAAATAATAATCAAAAATACTATCACGTGCTTCAAACGGAATACGAAGTTCGTTGCCGTACAAATAATCTACCATGCCGGCTTCTATTTGAGATAGATCAAATTTAGATTTTGTATCAGGCGTAGAATAAACAGTATATGCAGAGAAGGCATGATCAAGGCCAATGCAATAACTTATTTTTTCTCCAAACGAACGGAATTGATAAACTTCTTCCTCCATTAAACGAATCGGCTCATCTTCCGCATCACCCGAACAAGCAACAAAAATTGTAATAAAAAATAAACCTACGAGTAATTTCATATTGACTAAAAAAATGTTTCTTCTTTTCAAAATTTAAAATTTAAGTTGTAAGATGAGAAAGTAAACTAGAATATATTTTTCCTTTTTTCATTTGCCCCCAATAGCTATCGGGATGATCGTCTACATTACCTCATCCCACTGTCCCTTCTCCGCCAGAGAAGGGACGTTGGAAGGGTTGATGATTTTTCTATCTTAATGACGTGGTTGTTATGTGATTTCTTCTTACATCTATACTATCTGTCCTCGTTACTCTGCCCTCTTTACTCAGCCCTCTTTACTCAGTCCTCTTTACTCAGTCCTTTGCCCTTTTTTCAATTTATCTCAAGAAGCTCAACATCAAAAACCAAGGCCATAAAAGGCTTAATCGGTCCACCGGGATGTGGGTTTGCTCCATAAGCTAATTCTTGTGGAATATAAAGTTTCCATTTAGAACCAACCGGCATTAATTGCAAAGCTTCTGTCCAACCTTTAATTACTTGGTTAACTCCAAACGTTGCAGGAGAGCCTCGTTCAACCGAGCTGTCAAAAACTGTTCCGTCAATTAATGTTCCATGATAATGAACTGTTACTTGCGCGGTAGCATTTGGTTTTGTGCCTGAACCTTCCGTTATAATTTCATATTGCAAACCAGAACTCAATGAAACAATGTTTGCTTTTTTCGCATTAGTTGCAAGAAATTCTGTTCCGTCTTTTTTATGAATTTCATATTTTGATGCAGCTTGTGAATCAAGATATTCTTGAATATTTGCATTCGCTTCTTGTGGAGAAAATTTAGTGGCTTTTTTTGCAAAGACATCTTTCATGGCTTCTGTAAATTGCTCCAAGTTTAAATCTTCCAAATCCTGACTTAATAGACTGTTTGCAACACTCATTCCAACACAATAGCTGGCTTTATCTTTTAAATTATCCATTGCTTAATTTTTTACCACATAGTGGTCCATTTTGGACAAAGATAAAATAAAAAGAGAGTTCAACTTTTGTCAAACTCTCTCTTAATGTTTTGTATTTAAGAAATATTAATTTTCTTCAAGAACAAAGAAGGCCGTTCTTCTATTTTTTTGATGATAGATCTCTCTTAACGCTTCATCAGGAACTGCTTTAATGTACTCAGGCGTAAGTGTTACAATTTTTCCATCCACATTAATTTCAGATGGTGTTGTTTCACCATATCCTTTCGCCACTAATTTTTCCATCGGGATTCCGTTTGCAATCAAATAATCAACAACAGATTGCGCTCTGCGATTAGATAATTTTAAATTGTACGCATCATTTCCACGCTCATCTGTATGTGAACGAATTTCAATTTTTAAATTATTATTTAGTTCAAGAAATTCAATCAAGATATTTAATTTTTCTTTTGAAATTTCTCTCAAGTTTGCGCTGTCATAATCGTACTCAATACCTTCAATGGTAATTTCACCATCTGGTATTTTTTCTAAATAAAAATCTTGACGATAAACACGCGAGAAAATTTCACCTTTTGTCATCACAACTGCTTTATCGGCAAAATAACCTTTTGATGTTGCTCTCAAAAATAATTCAAGATTTGGAATCAAGTCTTTTTCATAATATCCATTTTCATCTGCAACAAGTTCAAAATGTTGCCACTGATAACTCACATCTTTAAATTCAACACGCGCGCCGGGAATAACTTCTTCAGTTACTTCATCATAAATGTATCCTTTGATTTTAAATTCTGCCGGTGGTTGAGTAAGATGATAAATTTTATAACAATGTGAACAGAGTGAGTAGATTGAATCACAATCTGTGCATGCTCCACGATTAGATGTGATAAAGCCTTTTTGCAATTCTTCATCAATCATATAATAGGTATCATCGTGCGACGAGTTAATTGGGATACCTAAATTTTTCGGCAATTCAAAATAATCTGATTCGGCATCGTAATGACTTTTGAAGATATCAAGCCCACCCATTGATGCATGTCCGTTAGAACTTAAGAACATTGAACTCGATTTTTCATGGAAAAAAGGAGCAGATTCGTCAAATTCAGAATTGAGTGGTTCACCTAAATTATAAGGCTCACCAACGGTGCTTCCATTTTCATCTAATTCAATTCTCCAAATATCTAAACCGCCAAATCCACCAGGGCGGTTGCTTGCAAAATAGAGCCATTTATTATCGCTTGTCACAAATGGATTGATACTTTGAAATCCTTCGATGTTGACAGTTGAATCCAATTTAAGCGATTCAAAAAATTTCATGTCAATCATTCTCGCTAAGTAGATGTGTTTATTTCCACGGTCTTCATCACTCCAACGTGTATAATAAATTACATTGCCATTGTTAAAACATCCCGATGCATCATGACGCGCAGAGTTGAGTGGTCGGCCAAAATTATGCGCTTTGCTCCAAGTGCTATCAGCACCCATTTCACTCCAATATAAATCACAAAGAAATCTTGAATCTTGTTCTTCTGGATCTAAAATAACACCACCCTGACGAGCACTTGTAAAAATAACTTTGTTAAAACCGGTTCCCCAATACATGGCTGCAAATGAAGAATTACCTGCGTTAAATACAAAAGTGTCTGCTAACGCAACGGTAATTTTTTCTTCTGGTTCTTCAACAACCAAAGCGTAGTTACAACCTGAAATATCTCGAAATGCTCTTGCCTTTAAATTTTCATTTGCATTTTCTAAAGATGTGTATTCTTCAAGAACAACAAGCGCTTCATCGTATTTGCCTAAATTCATTAATACGTTTGCGTAATAATATTTGTCATCTGTATAACCATCTCTAGAAGCAGTCATTTTAAAATAAACGGCAGCGTTATCATAATCATGACTATAACGATAACACATTGCCATTTGATGATAAACATAATCACTTAAGAAAACTGTTTTTACGTTTTTTGTTTTGCTTGAATCTTTCTCTAATTTTTGATTGGATAAAACAACTTCGTAGGGCAAAACTTTTGACGACATTCCTAATGTATCATCCAACACCATGTGATAATAACGCAAAGCCGTAGTGTAGTCGCGTGCTTCGTAGGCAGCGTCTGCTTTGTAAAGCCATACTTTTTTTGATTGAGCTTGAGACGGTAAACTGAAAGTTAGGCAGATGAGTAAAAAGAATACTTGCCAAATACGTTTGTACATCATAGTCTAGGACAAATTTTTACGTTTTGCGAATCAGCTTTTTGATGCATATAAGTGAAAGATAATTCAAATCCACCGCGTCCTGTTGAGGCTGTAGTTAAAGTAGATAGATTGAAATCGTAAGCAAGTTTTAAAATGTAATTTGTTTTACGTGCGCCAATTGATACAGCAAAAGCATCTTTATTTCTGTAAATTAATCCTCCTAACAAATAGGTTTCAGCAGCCTTTAGAAAAATACCTATGTCAGTAGCAAAAGTTAGTTCGGTAAAATTCTTTTGTTGCATATAAAGTACTTTCGGAATTAGGTAAAGTGTTTCAGTAATATTTACACGAACACCGCCGTGAACATATAATCTCAAAGGCAAATCATTGTTGGCTGCAAAAAAAGTTTCTTTAGGAGTAAGAATATTAAAAGCAGAGGCGCCTAAAAATGGATTGATTCGGCTTTGCTGTTTTGAGAAATAATAAAGCATTCCAAAATTTAATTCTGGCAGAATAAAAGATTGTCCGTTAAAATTCTCGCCACTATTTAATGTATTGTCAAAGTTTCCTCCATTAATTGTGGTGTATTGATTGTCGAAAGTATGCAATTGATAAATGACAGATTTTTGTGTCAAACCAAATTGTAAACCAAATGAAATATTATTGAACTGTTTGCGATCAATTGGCAATGTGTATGCAACAGAGCCAACAACTTGAAGTGCATTGTAATTTCCAATTCCTGCGCGATAATTTACAATCTGTCCACCAAATCCCCATTTTTTATAAGGAGCGTCAAAACTTACAAGTGCTGTTGTATATGGTTTAAAATTTACTGCTTTCCATTGACTGCGCATGTGTCCATGCACTCGCCAATATCCTTCTACCACACCAGTCATCGCAGGATTCAAATACAAAGGTGCAGCATCATATTGCGACAAATGGAAATCTTGTCCAAAACTTAAGGTCTTGAAAAAGAAAATAAATCCAATAAAAAATAATTTTGTCGCCTTCATTACCTTATTAATGTTACGTCGCCTTCTTGAATAATTTGCCTATCGCCTGAAACGGTTACGGTAAATGTCCATGTGTAAACACCTATTTGGGCGTCGTCTCCTCCAAATGTTCCATCCCAACCTTCAAGCGCATCCATTGTGCTAAAAACAAGTTGTCCCCAGCTGTTATATACTTTAAAATCTGCTGCAACAAATGGTCCTCCGCGAATAATGAATACATCATTTTCACCATCACCGTTTGGTGTAAAAGCAGTTGGTAAAACGGGCAACAAAATAATTTGAATTGACTTGGAAGTTGTATCTACGCAACCTGCTGTATCTGTTACTTCCAGAATCACTGTATAAGTTCCTCCGTTTGCATATTGATGAATTTCGTTTTGACTATTTCCGCCCATTTGGTCACCAAAATCCCAATACCAATTTGTAATGGAGCCAATAGTTAAATCGGTGTAATTCACATTCTCAAGAACCAAAGCAGGAATAGGAGCTACAATAAAATCTGCATCCGGTCCGCTTAATACATTAATAAGATTTGTTACTGTTCCAACACATCCCGAATCTGAAGTAACACTTAGCATTACCGGTATTGCACCAGTTTGACTAAAAGAATAAGTTGGATTTTGAAAAGAACTTACACCTTCTCCGCTATTAAAATCCCAATCCCATGAAATTATATTTCCTGATGCCAAAAATGAAATATCAGTAAAGTTTAAGAACTCGCCCACACAAGCATAAGGTTGTTGAAAGATTGCAACAGGTATAGGGTTTACATAAACTGTTCGTGTAATTGTATCAGAACAACCATTAGATGATTCTACAATTAATGATGCATTGAATGAGCCCGAACTAAAATAAGGATGAATTGGATCATTTGCAATTGAAATATTTCCATCACCAAAATCGTAAGTCCAACTTGTAATGGTTCCTGAACTTACTGTTGATTCATCAATGAAATAAGTATTCTCTGCCGCACAGGCTGACGAGAAAGAGAAGTCTGCCAAAGGTGCATCTAAATAAGTTATTTGAATTGTATCTTTATCAGCGAGACAACCAAAATCTGCAGAAGTGGTTAGAATCAAATTCACATTTCCATTACTTAAATCAAGAGGCGACGGAGAGTAAAAAGTATTTAACAAGGCGTTGCTTGGTGTAAAACTTCCAGTTCCGGTAGAAGTCCATGTTGCTCCTGATGCTGAGCCAGCAAGAATTCCGTTTAAAGCGGCCAATTCATTTTCACAGAAAGACTGGTCTGGTCCTGCATTTGCCGCCGGTGGAGCTATGAATGTAATTGTTATTGAATCTGTCTCTACCGGACAAATACCACCACTTGTAGCAAGATAAACATTAATGAATCCTATAATTGTATCACCGGTATTAACTGTATACGTTGTATTTAAAAGAGTTGGATTGCCAATAGAACCAAAACCATTCACTGTCCATAAAACCGAATAACCTGTTGTAACAATTCCTGTCAAATTAATAAGTGGAACATTTGCACAGATAGAATCCGGTGTTGTAATATTTACAATTGGCTGATCTAAAATTGTCAATGTCAAACTATCGGCGACAGCTAAACATCCGCCATTGCCTGTAGAAGTTAAAACGAGCGTTACAGATCCTGCAGTTGTATCCGCACTGCTAATTAAATAATCTGTAATTAAATCAGTTTCAGATGGGGCAAAACTTCCAGAACCGGAAGTTGTCCAGATTCCAGTTAAAGATGCACCAGTCACAGTTCCTGCCAAAGGAGCGTCTGATTGACTTGCACAAGTAACAATATCAGGTCCTGCAAAAACTGAAGGAGGATCCGTAAAATAAATTACAGACGTGTCTTTATCATTAGGGCAAGCAAAAAAGCTACCGGTTGAAGAAATAATAATTAATAAACTATCCTCAGCAATATCTGCTGGCGATGCCGTATAAAAAGTTGTTAAATCTGATATATCATCAAACGCACCACCAACACCACCCGACCAAACAGAAGCAACTGCAAATTGCAATGTTCCACTAAGTGGTATGTCAGGAACATTATTTCTACAATAGAATTGATCCAGGCCAGCTGTCACAACAGGAGAAGAAATAAATGAAACTTTCATTGTATCGTATTGCGGTAAGCAATTTCCGGTTGATTGCAAAACAAATGTCAAATAGCCTTGAGTATAATCTGAAACTGTTGGAGTATAAGTAGAAATTAAATTGATTGGATTTGAGAACGCACCGCTTCCATCTAACACACTCCAGATTCCGGTTGTTGCTCCACCTGTAACAGACCCTGTTAAATTTACAGTTGATGTACTTGAACAAAGTGTTGTGTCATTCCCTGCATCAACATAAACACGCCTTAAAAAAGAAGACATATAATGGTAGGCACATCCGGTTGTTGCTCCACCATTAATAACTCCGAGAGAAAAATAATCTGACGAGTTGGTAATTAAATTAGCCGTTGCAACCGGAATATCAGTTGTATTATAACTAATTTGAGCACCCATCCATGCACCACCTGTTCCAGGTACGGGGTTAAAAGCACTAGCTGGAACTAATGTTACAGAACCATTTAAAGTAAAATCATCTTCTGTTCCAGCAGGACAAACAATATTTAAAAGAAAACTTTGACCATTAGCACGAGCAAAACTTATTTGGTCTGAACCCGCACAATTTAAAGGTGGTAAAATTGCTTCTCCTAATTCGCATCCATAGCCCGACATGTGCAATAGATATACAGGTTTATCAGATGTGATGTAGCTGAGTTGTTGGGTAACATTGAAGGGATAAGTATCTCCTTGATTAAGTATTGTAGTCAATGAAACTACTCCATCTGTAATATTAAGCGTCGTGAAATTTTCTGTGGCTAAAACATAAAATGATTCTTGAGATCCTGCATTTAAAAATCCACGGTTAATGATATAGTCATTTCCTATTACATCCGTTGGAACAATTTGATCTCCCATTAAATCATAACAACCACCACCACCTGATGGATTAACAGAATCATCAGAGACAGTAACAGATATTGGTTTGTCTGAAACTACAACACTGCCGGCTAAATTATTTCCTGCAACACTTGTATTTTGTACTGCATTTTGAACGGTATAAACATTACCAGCAAGCGGTAAAACGACCGAATAAGTTACATTGGCAGGATGCCCAACTACATTGCATTTCGGGGTTATCCAAATAGTTGTATTCGGTTGGGCCGCGACAATATTAATTTGCTGATAAGGCTGGGTAACAACCGCATCTCCATTTAAGTCGCCACCCAAAGTTTGATTATTCCATTTTGTTTGAAATGGCGCCACAAATTCATAGCCCATTCCGTTTTGTCCTTTCAACGAATAAGTTTCAGGATTATAGAAATTTGGAGTACGGGTAATAATATCGTACACAACAGTAATTGGAAAATTTGAACTGATATGAACACCAGTATTAAGCACAGTGTTGCCTGGTTTACTTTCGAGGGCATTCATTATATGCGAAACATATTTTATAAAAAGTGAATTAGCTGGTACGGTAAAAATAGTATCGTATGTAGAAGCTGGTTGTTGAATGCGAATTGTAGTTGGATTATTGAAAGTAGAAAATTCGAAAGCAATAGGGTCTCTCCACCAATGGTCGGGTGTTACCCAAGGAGCAGCAAACCAAAATGTAGTATCTATTTGAGATTTTACTTCCTGCATAGCAGAAATAGACAGGTAAATAAACAACACTATGTATTTAATCCGTTTCATATCTCAGATTTTAAAATCACTCCGTTTTCTTATTATTATTTTCTTCAAAAATTCCGTTGTTTAAGTCTTCATCTTCTTCATCTAACGTCGGTTTATTTTTGGTTGTAATAATTGAAATCATTAGTTCGTGTGAGCCATAATTATAAGTTCTAACATCACCCAATGAATAATCGAACCCGTAACCAATAGATAATCTATTCCATAAATTTATTCCAGCTACAATACCTACACCATCTTGCGTGCGCATTGTTAATCCACCCCAATATTTTTTGTTGTAAGTAGCCTTCAACATAAAACTCATTTGTAATGGAGCCGGACTTACATATTGAAGTAAAAAACTTGGTTGAATTTGCAGTTTACTTTTTGGTTTCTGAAAATTGTACCCACCAATTAAAGTATAATGTTTAGCTAATCCATAATTAAAACTGGTGAATGAAATTGTTTTGCCCATAATATGTCTCATTGATGCAGCAAAGAAAAATTTATTAGAATAGATGTACAAACCAGCATTTAGGTCTAGAGCATTTGTTGCTAATATATTTCCAGTTAATATATCATCAATTGGATCTGCTAATTGTGCGTCATACAATTTAATATTGTACTGCATATAACCTGGTCTTATTCCAAATCCCATTCTAATTGAATCAGAGAGATTAATATGGTAAGCATAATTAAGATGAAAATTTGTGTTTTGAACTAAACCTGTATTATCAGAAAAAATAGATACTCCGTATCCATGTTTACGCATATTGGCATATGAACCATAATAACTTGCTTGCAGTGTAACAGGTGATCCTTCAAATCCTGCCCATTGATTTCTATATCCAAGATTAGCGGTGTGTACTTTTTCACTACCAGCTAATGCGGGGTTGTAATAATAATGATTTAGTAAAAAATTCGTAAAAACGAACTGTTGTTGTGCCTTTGCATTTGATATGCAAATATAAGTCACTAATATGAATAATAGTCTTTGCATCAATCGTTCGTAGCTGTTAATACTAAAATAGATCCTTTATAAACCTCATCGTCGCTTATTTTGATGATATAATAATAAGTTCCTTCTGGTAAATTTTTTCCGTCGTACGTTGCGTCCCAAGGTTGCGAATAGCCAATTGATTGATAAACTGTTTGGCCCCATCTGTTAAATACAATAATTTCGGCATTTGGATTTACTAAATCAATAAAATTTAGTTTCCAAACATCATTATTTCCGTCTCCATTTGGAGAAATTGCATTAGGTATTAATTGGGTAATTTCATTTGTAACAGTGTTGATAAAAATATCAACAGATGCAGTATCGAAACAACCAAAAGGCCCATAAGCAATTTGAGAAACAAGATATGTTCCATTTGCAAAATAAACCACAATTGGGTCTTGTACAATTGACGTGTCGCCATTGCCAAAATCCCAATACCAGCTATCGGCATAATTTGATGTATCAATGAAAGTAAATTCTGCTCCAACATTCAAACCGTTTGATGTGCTATAATAAAATCCTGCAGACGGTCGTGGCGGAATATTTATAATTTGAACCATTGTATCAGCGCAGCCGTTGACAGTTTCTACAATCTGGGTGATTACAAAATTACCTGAGCCTATAAATAATTGAGATGGATCTGGTGTTGCTTGACTTCCTTGCCCACCAAAATCATAAAACCAATAATTTAAAGGATCAGCTAATGTTGTTGAATTATCTACGAAATCTAAAACAACTAAATTATTATTGCATGATCCTGTATAGGTAAAACTTGCAGTAGGCATTTCGTAAACATTTACAAAGTTTGATGTTGTATCAGAACATCCTGCATCGCTTGTCGCTATTAATTGTACAGTATAAGTTCCGGCGCTAGCATAAAAGTGATTTACATTCTGAGAACTACTACCTGTTAAGTCACCAAAATCCCAAGCCCATGTTGAAATTGTTCCGAATCCATTTAATGAAAAATCAGTGAATTCAGTTGTATCTTCTAAACAAACTTCAGTAAAATTAAAATTCGCGAATGGAGGAGAAACAAAACTAATTTGAACAATATCTGATGCAGAAAAGCAAGTTCCGTTGTTTGTTGATGTTAAAGTTAATGACATAGTTCCCGCAAGTATTTCGCCAGGAGTAGGAGTATAAGAGGCATTTATGGTATTTGCATTGGGTGAAAAAACTCCGGCTCCACCAGACCATGTCCCCGTTGTTGTTGGGCCGCTGACTGTTCCTGCTAATGCAACTTGCGCTTCGTTGGTGCATGCCAAAATATCTCCACCGGCATAAACTGTAGGAGATGGTGTAAACATAACAATGATACTGTCTTTATCAGAGGAACAAGAACCATTATTAGTGCTTTGTAAATAAATCGTAATGGTTCCTCCTGCAACATCAGTAGGTGTAGGCGTATAATTACAATTTAACGTAAGATTATCCGGACTAAAGGAACCATTGCCTGAAGTCGTCCATTTTCCTGTTGTAGTTGCGCCAAAAACAGTACCCGTCAATGAAAAATTTGGATTGTTTGAACATACATAAATTGAATCTACTCCAGTTGACACTACAGGAGCATCTGAAATAGTAATGACCATTGTATCTGTAACAACATTGCATAAAGTAGCACCTGTTGAGGTTAAAACTAAAGTGATTGAACCTGCCAAAGTATCTGCAGATGAAGGAGAATAGATGGCTGTTAAGTTTGTTGGATCAGGTGTAAAAGTTCCAGTTCCTGAACTAGTCCAGATTCCAGTTGTAGCACCTCCTGAAATTGCACCTTCTAAAGTAACGTCTGAATTATTTCCACAAACAGTTACATCGGCAGATGCATTGACAATAGGAGCAGGTTCTACGTGTAATATAATCGTGTCTTTTTTAACTGGACACGGACCTGTAGATGAAAGAATGATTGATATTGGGCTTACGATTGTATCAAGATTACTTGGAATATAAAAATTAGTCAACGCAGTTAATCCCATTGAGAAAGAGCCATAGCCATCTCCACCCCATGATCCTGTTACTGAACCTCCGCCTACAATTCCTTGAATAGGATAAGGAACATTTGCGCAAATTGTATCTTCAATGATTCCAGCGTCAACAAAAGGGTACGATTCAAATTCCGATAAATATGCGTAAGATGCATCCGTGCCCGTTTGTCCGTGTAAAACTCCCAATCCAAAAATATCTTCCGAGTTTGTAATTAAATTGTAAGCGTTAATAGGAATATCTGTTGTGTTGAAATATTTTAAAGCAACTACAAATTCTCCTGATGTTCCAGGAACAACTGAAAAATCTGCAGGCACAAGCAAAGATGGGTTTCCATTTATTTCAAAAAAGCCTTCAAAACCAGTTCTGGTATATACTATCAAACCTAATGAATCAGATTTAGAACGAACAAAAGTTTGGTCGTATTTTCCCGCACAATAAAGTGATGGAACTTGTGCTCCTGCTAAGCTACAGCCAAAACCTGAAACATGCCAAACATAAACCGGTTTGGACGTTTGAATGTAATTGATATTATCTGTCAATACATATTCATAAGTCTCACCCCAATTAATTAGAGTGGATGTAGTAACTGTATTGTCAATTGTTAATACTGTCGCATTTTCTGTGGCAAGAATATAAACACGCTCATTTGTTGCTGTTCCTTTTCGTATGATATGGTTTGTTCCTAAATAATCTGTTGGTGTGATTTGATCTCCAACTGTTGAAGTACAACCACCATTGCTCATAGCGCCAGAAAACAGTGTAACTGCAATTGGTTTGTTTGACGCAACTATCGATCCAGCGAGCGAAGTTGCAGCACTCACTGATACATCTCTTGCACTATATGTTTCACCTTCATCTAGCATGATACTATAAGTTACGTTGGCAAGATGTCCGGTAATATTTGTTCTTGGCGTAATAAGAACTGTTGTATTATCTTCAGTTGCTACTATTTCAATAGAACTAAACGTTGCAGGTGCTGTAACCGCATTGTTCCAGAATTTTTGAAAAGGGGTGTAAAAATTGGTTCCTAAGGATTTGTTTCCTTTTAAAGAAAACATTTCTCGATTACTAGATGATACCAACTCATAATAGGCAGTAATATTTGAAGTAGATGCAATTTTTAAACCTGTTGTTGCAATTACGTTTGCTGCTGGACTTTCAACTTGAGCAAGGAAAGGAGTTAGGTTAATACTATCGTTGTCGTTAGCACCGAGATTAACAACAATCGGAACAAAGCCAACATTGGCAGGTTGCGTGACTGTAATAGTTGCTGGTAATGAGTAAGATTGAAATTTTAAATAGATTGGACTTTGTCCATCTCCATTTGAAATATCAGGTGCAGCGAACCAGAAAATTGTGTCTTGTTGTGAAAAAGAAAGAGAAGAAGACAAGCAGGCTAAACTAAAAAACAGAACTATTCTTATTTTCCAGCTTTTAAAATTATCGCATTTCAATTTTATCGGTATCAAGTTTTGCCTTTTTTTTCTAAATTTCCACTATCCATTTAACGTATAAAAAGTCATGATGGTTGAAAATAAATTTTGGATTAATTCAACTTCTTAAACAAACAATTAAAAATCTGTAAAATCTCAACTGAATTTTAATTTTGTTCAAGCACAAAGAAAGCCGTTCTTCTATTACGTTGATGTGCTTTCTCTTTCGCATCTTTATTTGGCAACGCTTCAACGTATTCTGGAGATAAGGTAACAATAGCTCCATCAGGTCCTGGAACTTCTGCAGGCATTGTTTCACCGTAACCTTTTGGTTTAAGTCGTTCTCGCGGAATTCCATGATCAACCAAATAATCTACAACACTTTGTGCACGTCTTTCAGACAAAGATAAGTTATAAGCGTCATTACCGCGCATATCCGTATGAGATCTAATTTCTATCGTTAAGTTACTATTCAACTCTAAGAAAATAATTAAACTATCAAGAATTAATTTTGATTCAGGTCGAAGATTTGCGCTGTCAAAATCGTATTCGATACCCTCAATTGTGATTTCACCTTTTGGTATTTTTTCCAGATAAAAATCTTGTGTATAATTTTTAGATTCAGTTGCACCCAACGTAAAAACAAGCGCTTTGTCAGCAAAATAGTCGGTTTTTGAAGCCCTCATAAAAAGCTCAAGATTTGGAGCAAGTTCATGTTCATAATATCCGTTTTCATCTGCAGTCATTTCAAAATGTTCCCATTTATAGCTTACATCTTTGAAATCAATTTTGGCGCCCGGTAAAATTTCCTTTGTCGCAATATCGTATACATAGCCACTAATGAAGAATTTCATTTCAGGTCTAACAACTTCATAAATTTTATTGCAATGGATACTTAAGTTGTAGATAGAGTCACATTCTGTACAAGCTTCTCTGTCAGATGTAACATAACCTTTTCTTAATTGATTATCGATAATGTAATAACTGTCATCGCGACTAGAGTTGATTGGGGCACCAGTGTTACTTGAAGCGCCAAACCACTCTGTTTCATCATTCCATTTGCTGAAGAAGATGTCAAGACCACCAAATCCAATATGCCCTCCCGAAGCGAAATATAGTGTTTTGGTCAAGTCATGATAAAATGGTGTCATTTCATCATCAAAAGTATTAATTTGATTTCCAAGATTAACAGGTTCAGTTGTTTCACCATTTGGTCCAATAGTTGTCATCCAAATGTCCATTCCGCCTTCGCCTCCGGGTCTGTTTGTTGAGAAATATAGTGTTTTACCATCGGCAGTTAAATAAGGATTCATAGACCGGAAACCATCCATATTTACATTATTGTCTAACGGGAAAGGAGCCAACCAAGTATTATTGAATTTTCTACTTGCGTAAATTTTTGTCTCAGTCCTATTGCTTGGATCCATTTTTGTGAAGAATAGACTGTTACCATCTGCAGAAATCACAGCACTAGCTTCGTGATAATCCTGTGTATTAATTTCAAAAGGGAATTTTTCTACAGTCCCAAAAGTTCCATCTTCATTTAGTTTCACCAGATAAATGTCAAGCAAATAGAATTCAAGTGGATTTGCTTCTTCAGTTAACATAGAATCAGGCGTGTTAGACAATCTTGCACTTGAAAAGACCATGTACTCATCTGACACAAACTGCAAACCAAAACTAGTACTTCCTTCGTTCAATAGCGCACCCGGATTCATTACTGTAACTCCTTCTTTTGTGTTTTCTGGATTCATAGCGAACTGACAACTTGCTATTTTTGACGTGGCTAATTGATAATACTGATTGTCAGGGTCATTATTGGCTTGTTGAAACTGTTCAAATTGAACTGTCGCTTCTTCAAATTTGCTATTATACATTAAGGAAACGCCATAAAAGAATTGAGCATATGGGAACTCTTCTTTCGGGTTTTTTAACGCAGCTGCATACCAAATTTCTGCATTTTTATAGTCATCCGCCAAACGATACGCATCTGAGAGTTTGTGGATTAAATCAATTTCCTTTGCGGTTGGTGATTCAGGAGGGCTTATTGTACCATCAGCATTTTTTTCAGGTTCTTTGTAAGCAGTCGTTATTTCATATGGATAATAAAGTGCTTCTTCTCCTTGTTGAATTTTGTAAAGGATAAAAGCATAATAACTCACCGCATTTGAATATTGGCCATTTGCCATAGCTGCGTCGCCCAACTTTATTAACTCATTATTGGTTTGACCAAATAATGAACCAGATGAAAACAGAACAAAGAAAATATAAATCGAGTATCTTTTCATCATAATCTAGGGCAAGTTGGAACAGGGTTTGCGTTTGGTGTACTGAAAATGTAAGTGAGCGAAATTTCTGAACCGCCCCTTCCGTTAGTTACATTTGTTAACGTTGAGGTATTTATATCGTAACTATATCGAGCAATGAAATTCGCATACTTAGCACCGAATTCTAATATTGCCGCATCTTTATTTCTATAGGTAAAACCTCCTAATAAAAACAAATCGTAATCTGCTAAATAAAATTGTCCTTGAGCAGCAAAAGTAAGTTCGGTGGCTTCTTTTTGATATTGAAAAAACACTTTTGGAATAATTGAGATATTAGGAGTTATTGCAACTCGCGCCGCCAAAATTCCTTCAACTCGAACCGGTAATTTATTTGATTCATTCAAAAAAGATTCTGTTGGATTATTAATATGATAAACAGTAACTCCTCCAAAGGGATTAATCATAGATGTTGGATTAGCATAATAATACATTGCTCCTGCTGTTATATCTAAATTTAAAATCCCGTTGTTGCCAAAGTTTTCACCGTTAGATAAACCAGTATTAAATTCTCCTGCGCCATCAGTTTTTACATATTGATTTGCAAACGTAAGGCTTGATGAGTTGATTGATTTTTGAAAGAAACCAATTTGTGCTCCAATACTTATAAAGCTATATTTTTTTTTCCCAAAAGGAATTTTATAAGCTGCAGAGGGTAAAACACTGATAACATTATATCCACCTGCACCCGCACGGAAATTAGCAATTTGTCCACCAAATCCCCATTTGCCTTTATTCATATCAAAGCTTACAATTCCAGTAGTGAAAGGTTTTGTAGTAAAAGCTGACCATTGATTTCTATAATGACCATGTATTCTGTATTCACCTTTAAATACACCTGTCATTCCTGGATTAGCATTTAGCGAAGCTGCATCGTACTGGGATAAATGGAAATCTTGTCCAATTCCGTTAATCGAAAATACAGCAATAAAGAAACTTAAAATAATTTTTTTCATCTGATTATCGAATTAAAGAGACGTCTCCGTTTAAAATATGTTCAGCCCCATCATACGTTGTAACAATTGCAACATAAACATAAACGCCTATTGGTTGATCTTGTCCTTTAAATGTACCGTCCCATCCTGATGATGTTGGATCGTTGGTTGAAAAGATAAGTTGTCCCCAGCTGTTATAAACTCTAAAATCAAGCGTCTCAAAATTACCGCCTAATACCATTAATAATGAGTTGTTAGGATCGCCGTTAGGTGTAAATGCGTTAGGAACTTTAGGTCCATGATAAATTGGGACCATTACAACGGCAGTGTCAACACAGCCTGCTTCATCAATAACAATTAACTGAACATCATACTGACCTTCATTGTCATAAGGGTGTGATGGATTTTGTATAGAACTTGTATCTCCATCCCCGAAACTCCAAAGCCAGCTGTCAAGCGGTGAGCCATTAGCAGTCGATCCGTCAGTAAATACAATATTAACTAATAAATTACCACTTGCTGGAGCAACTGTAAAACTTGCATCAGGACCAGGTAAAATAGCTACGTTCACAATTGTATCATCTATACAGCCAAATCCTGAAGTGACAGATAATGTTATTGTGTAAGTTGCAGCACTTCCATATTGATGCATTGGATCTTCTACGGAGGAAGTTGATCCATCGCCAAAACTCCAAAACCATGCTGTTATTGTTGTGTCAGCAGCGCTAGATGCATCATAGAAATATGTTCCACCTGGCAAACAAGGTGCTGGTAAATCAAAAGCAGCAATAGGTATGTAATGTGCATCAACAACTTGCGTTAGCGTATCTTGACAGCCATTTGCAGATGTTACAATCAATTGAACATTGTGTGGTCCATCTGTTATAAAAGTGTAAGTTGGGTTGGTAGCATTACTGATTCCTCCTACTTCAAATGTCCAGTTATAACTAACAATAGGGTCAACACTTGTGGAAGTATTTACGAATGGAGTTACAGTTCCAAAACAATTTTCTGTAAAAGTAAATCCAGGTGTAGGTGTCGGCACAATAACTAAATCCAATGTATCATAAAGTGCATTACATCCACCATTATCGATAGTTTGGAAATAAAATTGAACTAAACCACTCGTTTCATCTGATATTCCGTGATTATAGAATACCATAGCAGCAGAATCATCTGGTGTAAAGTTTCCATCACCTGTTGATTGCCACCATCCGTTGCCGGTTGAAGAATTTGACTCTAAAAGAATAGGAAATCCAGCACAAGCCGTATCATCATAAACAACCATCATTGTTGGTGGTTGATTGAAATTAATGAACAATGAATCTTCATCATCTGGACAACCGGAGAAATTGAATGTTTCTATATAAAGAGTTATTTGACCAGAAGCAATATCAGCAGGACTAAAGGTGTAAACAGCATTCAATAAACTTGGATCATCAAAACTACCTGTTCCGTTTGTTGTCCAAATTATATTAGCAGCAAACTGAACGGTTGCATTTAAAGGAACATACAAAGAATCTTCACACACATCTATATCGCCACCAGTATTAATATCAGGTGTGTCCAAATAGCTTATAGTTAATGTGTCACTTTGCGAAGGACAGAATCCATTTCCTGTTGTAGTTAAGACAATTTGAGTAGTACCGTTATTCATTTCGGCTAATGAAGGAAAATAAGTAGCTCCCATGTTTGTCGCACCAGGAACAAAAGCCCCACCGTTCGGAATCCAAAGACCACCTGCTGCACCAGTTATAATTCCATTAAGCATCAAACCGGGATTTGAAACGCAAACCGCAGTATCTGAACCTGCATTTGCAATTGGTAATGCTTGAATATTAATACTTTGAACTATAGTATCAGAACACCCAGCATTTGTTGTTACCACTAATTGCACTGGCATAACTCCACTTGTTGAATAATTATAAGTTGGGTTTTGTAGCGCACTTGCTCCAATCAAATCACCGAACTCCCACTGATAGCCTGTAATATTACTGCCTACCGTTGTGCTTGATTGATCTAAAAATGAAACAGAACTATTTATACATGCATCAGTTGGAAGATCGAAGTCTGGAATTAAGTTCGAAATTGTAATCGGAAGAGTTGTAGAGGTTTCGCAAACAGTTCCTTTTTGAGCAATAAGGGTTATTGTAAAATTTCCGAAAGCGCCATAAACAAATGTTGGGTCAGAAACAACACTTGAATCGGCAGGATTACCAGTACCAAAATCCCACCAAAATCCTGTTGCACCAATTCCACTTCCGTTCACAAAATTGATTGTTTGACCAGAACAAAAGTCTGTTGCACCAATAATAGCTTGAGGAGCATCGTCAACATGTATTTGTTTTACGAGCGTGTCTTTACAGCCTAATGATGAAGTAACGATTAATTCAACATCATAATCGCCCGCAACAGAGTATCCATGAGTTGGATTTGTAATTGTTGTAGTGGAAAAGTCACCAAAATCCCACTCCCATTGCGTTATAGCACCGTTAACATTTGTTGATTGGTTTATATAATTTACCAAAACATTTGTACAGGTGGTGTCTAAATCTGCAAAGTCAGCAATAACATTTGAAATTAATACAAGATAAGTTGCCGTATCAGCACATGTAGTTCCTTTTTGGGCAACAAGCGAAACAGTATAAGAACCATATCCATTAGATGCATAATCGAAACTTGGATTGTTTAAAATACTTGTATCAGCTGGAAAACCAGTACCAAATTCCCACCAAAGTCCAGTGGCTGTTGGATCACTTGCGTTTGTAAAGTTGACATTTAATCCATTACAACCAGGCAACGGAGCAATAGCCGCTTGTGGAGGTATTTTAATATATACTTGTTTTGATAATGCATCAGTGCATCCAACATCAGTTTGAGCTGTCAACGTTACAGTTTGCATTCCAGAAATGGTGTAGATGTGATTTGGATTTTGAGATGTTGAAGTATTTCCATCTCCGAAAGTCCAATTCCATTGATTAACAATTCCATTGAATGCAGGAATAGAAAGGTCAGTAAAACTTCCACTTTCGCCAATGCAAAGAGTATCAGGAGCGCTAAAGTTAGCAGTCAAGTCAGAAACTATTAACGAATAATAAGCTGTGTCTGCGCAAAGTGTTCCTTTTTGAGCAATTAAAGTAATAGGATAAGTTCCTAGAGAAGGGTAGCTAAATGTTGGTTGGAAAACAATACTAGTATCCGCCGGGTTTCCTGTTCCAAAGTTCCACCAGAAACCATTTGCTCCAGCGCCACTATCATTAATGAAGTTAATATTTGTGCCAGAGCATGCGTCGATAGATCCGATTGCTGCTTCTTGAGGTGGAGGGCAGACAAGAACATTGAACTGAAAATCACGTGTAATTTTCCCGATTTTTACACCATCGCGATATTCTTCTACCATGACACCAACTACATATTGACCAACCATAGTAGGTATACCATTAATGATTCCAGAACTTGAAATTGTTAGTCCAGGTAAGGCTCCAGGAGCAGCGTCAAGAGGATCTGTTGCGCTGAACCCCGCAATATAAGGTACTGTGGAACAAGTATAATTATCAGGAGGTGTTCCAAGACCATTAATTGCAGTCAAGTCGTTATAAGGTGCATAAAATGAATAAACCAAAACATCTCCATCTGCATCTGTAGCGGAAAAATCCAAATCTAAATCATAGTCTTTACATACAAAAACAGGAGGGAAGTTAGTAAATACTGGACTAGAATTCGTCAACCATAAATTGTTGTCAGGAACATAGCTGTAAAAAGTTTCCCTAATTGTTCCAGGGGCAGTGATATTATCGATGGAATTGTTTCTGCAACATAAACCAGTTGGAAAAACACCACCAGCGATTGCACTCATCCATAAGTGATAACCACCAACACCTGCAGGCAAAGAAACGACACCTGAAAAAATAGCTTCCTCAACACATATTCCCGGATCAAAAGCACATGTATCAATTGGTGGATTTAGTTGAGTGATGCCTTGCAAAGGTAAACTATAAAGACCAGAAACAGGAATTGCTGGCATCGTCCCGTTCCCTCTACGCACATTAATTTGCACTGTAGCGGGAAAAGTAAAGCAAGTAGGACAACAGTCTCTATAAAGTTTGGTCGTTATTAAATACGATGAGCCTCCTAGATGCTGGTAGATAATTTCTCCACCGACAATATGTGTACTAAACGAATAGCAGGACACAAAAAGTGCCCCCAACAGTAGTATTTTTTTCATTTTTAACTTCTTTTAAGAGAGAGTTCGACTCACGAAATTATTAATAATCTCGCTAGTAACCAAATTTTTGACGAATTAAGTGTTTAAAAAGATGCTTTCGTCGTAAAAAAATAATGATTTGTCCTAGAATAATTTTGATTCGACCTAAAATTATGTAACTTAGCAAATTGAAATGATTAAAAAACTGTTTATGATAAGAATTCTTGCCCTTGTATTTGTTTTTTCTATTTGGCAAATCTCTTTTTCGCAAATTAATGTTCAATGGGAAGCTCGTTTGAATGACCCTACTGGGAACTTCATTGACAATGCAAATGACTTAGCATTGGATGCCAGCGGAAATACGTTTGTTGTTGGTACTTCCTATACTGGAACTAGTTATAATGCTGTAACCGTGAAGTATGACTCTAATGGCAATGAAATTTGGCGAGTATCTTTTGGAGGAGCTGGCCTTGATGAAGGTAATGCAATTGTTTTAGATGGAAATAACGATGTAATTATAACGGGTTCGCAATTCATTTCAGGAAGTGATTACGATATCTTTACTGCAAAATATAATGGAATAACAGGAGCACTTATTTGGTCAGTTATTAACACTGGAACGGCGAATTATGATACTGGTGAAGATATAACTGTTGATGCTTTAAACAATGTCGTCATTACAGGTTCAGTTTCCCAATCGACAACCAATGTCAATTGGGTTGTGATTAAATATAACTCTGCGGGGACTTTTCAATGGCAACAAACAGGTGGGCAAGTTTCACCGTTTAGTGACGCTGGTCGAATAGTTGCAACAGATGCGGCAGGTGTTGTTTATGTTGCGGGTTACAGTGAATTTTCAAGCGGTACTACCTATTTTGATTTTTTGGTTTTAAAAATAAGCGCAGCTGGGGCAATGATTTTCAATGTGACCCGCGATTCAGGTACAGGGGCATCAGGAAATTTAGATACTCCTAATGCAATGAAATTAGATGCAGGTGGCAATATTATTGTTGGAGGTCAAGGATTTTTAGATGTTGTGAATGAAGAAGATTATGTTACCATGAAGTTCAGTAATGCAGGTGTTTTTCAATGGGTTCAAACCTATGCTGGTAATGCAGAAGCTCTTGATAGAGTGAATGCTTTGGATACAGATGCATCCAATAATATTTATGTAACAGGTAGAAGCAAATCATTAGCTAATAGTGAAGATTATTATACGATTATGTACAATTCAGCCGGTACCGAACAGTGGTCCAAACGTTATACAAGCGCAGGGTTTGGTTTTGATGAAGCTACTGATATCACTGTAACTGCGAGCGGTTTCGTTTACCTAACAGGTTATAGTTTTATTCCTGGAAATAATAACGATTATACTACTTTGAAATATACAACTGCAGGTGTTTATGTTTGGGAAACCAGTTTTGACGGTCCGGCATCATTAAGTGATCAGGCAATAAAGATGAAACTTGATGCTTCTGAAAATATTTTTGTTACTGGAACTTCTCATGGAGGCGTTACAACAAATAAAGATTATAGTACCATTAAGTACTGTCAACTAACTACAGTAGGATCTGCGGATGCTGCAATTTGTGTGGGTCAAAGTACACCGTTATCCGCTTCAGGAGGTATTAATATCACCTGGTCGGTTTTTAGTGGAGATTTGACAAGTCTTTCTTGCACTGTTTGTGCATCACCTATTGCAGATCCAAATGTAACGACGACTTATACCGTAAGCAGTCAAAGTGCTTCTGGCTGTATAGATTATGATACCGTAGTGATAACAGTGAATCCAATTCCATCTCCATTAATTTATAATAGTGGACCTCTAAGTTTTTGCATTGGAGACTCTGTGACATTATCAACCGACACATATCCACAATATTTATGGGCACCAGGAGCACAAATAACTAATTCAATCAAGGCTTATACCGCTGGAACATATACTCTAACAATTACAGATGGAAATGGCTGTCAAAATTCAGCAAATGCAATTGTTTCAACTTTCAGTTTACCAAACGTAAGCGTTGGTGCTAATTTATCTGTTTGTCCCGGTAACTCGACAACCTTAAATGCTACAGGTGCGTCAACTTATTTGTGGAATGTTAATACGAGCTTATCACAACTTAATATTTTCAATCCAATTGCAACTCCTGTGACTCCTCAGACATATATTGTAACAGGAACTGATGTCAATGGTTGTAAGGATAAAGACACCGTTGTTGTTTCGTTATTTACAATACCAACAGTTAATGCTGGACCAGATGGTCAAGTGTGCTTAGGACAACCATGGCCATTGAATGCTACAGGTACTGCAACAAGTTTTTTATGGAATGCACACCCAACTTTAGCACCAGCTTTAAATATTCCTAATCCAACAGCAACACCAACTGCGCAAACTGAATATTTTGTGACAGGAACAGATGCTAACTTTTGTACAAATATTGATTCAGTGACAATATCCACTATTAATTTACCAGGAATTAGTGCTGGAACCGATAAAACAATTTGTGAAGGTGACAACGTTCAAATATTTGCAACAGGAGGAATATCTTATAATTGGGGAACCGAACCAACTTTAACTTGTACAACATGTTCAAATCCTTTTGCTAGCCCATTAACAACTGATACTTATACTGTTTCTGGTATAGACATTAATGGATGTACTAATACGGATCAAGTAATTGTCAATGTAAATATGCTGCCAAACGTATCAGCTGGGCAAGATACATCGGTTTGTACAAATGGTTCAATTCAACTTTTAGCATCCGGTGCTTCAACTTATGTTTGGAGTCCAAATGCATCGCTGTCTGCTTTGAATGTTGCAAATCCTATTGCTACTCCTACAGGACCCGTTACCTATTTTGTTACTGGGACAGATGTAAATATGTGCGAAAATACTGCTCAAGTTAGCCTAACAATTAATGCTTTACCAAACATATCTGCAGGACCAGATGTTGACATTTGTATCGGTGATTCAACCCAACTTAATGCAACTGGGGGTACAATTTATGTTTGGAATTTTAACCCAACGTTATCTGATTTTGTAATTGGAAATCCTTGGGCTGAACCAACCGTTTTAACCACTTATTATTTATTGGGTACTGATGCAAATGGTTGTTCTAATTATGATACGGTTGTTGTTAATGTTAATCCATTACCTGCAGCACCATTTATTATTCTAGATTCTTGTTTTATCTCTTCTGATCAGCCAAACGGCAATCAATGGTATTTAAATGGATCGCAAATACTTGGTGCAACAAATGATACCGTAAATTATTGTCAAACTGGAAACGGTTCGTACACATGCCTATATACTGATACAAATGGTTGTTCATCTTTCTCTTCTGGGTCTAATATAATTTTTGTAAATGATGTTGGCCTTGAAGATTTGGCAAACGAGTTTGGTGTTAAATTGTATCCAAATCCAACAAATTCAATTTTGAATATTGAGTTGGAGGATGGAGCAGATATTGTTCACATCATTTCAATGAACGGTCAAGTGTTGTATGCTCAAAATAATTTGGTAAGTGGAATAAACACAATTGATTTAAGCAACTTAGCTCCCGGAACTTATCTCGTTCAATTTGTAAAGGATAATTCAGTTGTCACGAAACGAATAGTCAAACAATAAAATTTGATAATTAGATATTGAAAAGGAGGACGAAATGTTCCTCCTTTTTTTTTGAAAATTAGTTTGCCAATTCTTCTTCAAACATTTCTAAGATTCTTCGATACTCATCAATCCAACTTGTGGTTTCAACAAAACCATGTGGTTCTATTGGATAGCCGATTAAATCCCAATTTGTTTTTTTTAATTCAATAAAACGTTGACTAAGTCGAACGACATCTTGAAATTGCACATTATCATCTTCCATTCCGTGGAGCATTAAAAGTCTACCTTGAAGGCCTTCGGCAAAATAAATTGGAGAACTTTTTTTATAAGCAATCGGATCTTCCTCAGGAGTATTTAAAATATTCGCGGTATAGTCATGATTATAATGTGCCCAATCTGTCACCGATCGTAAAGCCGCACCACATTTAAATTTCCCTGGTTCAGTCAACATAGCCATTAATGTGATAAATCCACCATATGAGCCGCCGTAAAGACCAACGCGTGTTGAATCAATTCCATATTTATCAATTAATAATTTTCTACCATCTACATGATCACTTAAATCTTTTCCTCCCATGTAGCGATAAATATCTGTTCTAAAATCACGTCCATAACCCTCACTTGCGCGATAATCAATATCAAGAACGGTGTATCCTAAATCTGCTAAAAGATTATTAAACATAAATTCTCTGTGATAACTGCTCCACCAATTGTGTGCATTTTGAAGATACCCTGCACCATGCACAAATAAAACGCCTGCGCCATTTTTCTTTTCTATAGTTGGTTCGTAAATTCTTGCATAAATTGTTTTTCCATCTTGAGCTGTGAAAGTAATTACCTCAGGTTCGCGCCATTTATAATTATCAAATTGAGACGAGGTAGATTTTGTGATTTGATTAAGTGTTGTATTTTCTTTTAGTGGTGCAACATAAAGTTCCCAGGGCTTGTTTTTATAAGAGTACCTTACGGCAATATATTTTTCATCAGGAGAAACAATTACTTCATGATTTCCATCAACAGTGATGATTGATGTTAGTTTATGTGAAGCAATATCTAAGGTATAAAACTCTCTATTACCTGGATGATTTTTGTTTGCAGAAATAAAAAACTTGGATTTATCTGCTGATAAATAGGCTTCATGAATTTCAAAATTCCCGCCAGTTAGAGATTTGGTAGTATGAGTTGCCTTAAGCTGGCCAGATAAATCACATGAAATCAAATGAGAAAATCCGCTTCTTTCGGATTGAAAATAAGCGGTATAGTCGTTAATCCACCCAACATTTCCAGGTTCTCCTTTCCATCCTGATATTCCAGGGCCACCAATCCATTTTTCATCATGTTGGTATTCAAATTCAACTAATTTTTTTGATAAAGTATCGTAATAAACTAGCCACCGATCTTTGTTGTCATACGATTTTATTTCGATTAAACATTTATCTCCAGCCTCATTAAAATCATGATGATGTGGAATTGTTTTTTTTGGATTTTTATACCATTGGTCAAAATTATCATCACCATATTCAGCTAAAAATTCTGGTTTTTTTTTGATGTCAGATAAATGATCAATTGAAATTTCAAAAGTGGAATCTATGACTAAATCCCAAACAAATAATTGGTGTGTTGGATTTTCAGAACCCACTTTTGGACGCGCTGAAACTGATTTAGAAAAACCATCAGAACTTACATATTCTTCAATATGTGTAGCCTCGTCAACCGGATATTTGTCTAAGCAATAAACAAGCTGAGTCATCTGGTTATTCAAACTCATCCAATTCAAAGTTTTACCTTCAAGATATACAGTAGAAAGTTCTTTAAAATTATTTTCTTCAGCA